>Ga0209128_1000493_pt1 | contig 29627 bp, 37 predicted proteins | sample ETNvirnome_6_100_FD_184072 | JGI IMG/M metagenome (GOLD analysis project Ga0209128, IMG submission 184072) | Marine viral communities from the Pacific Ocean - ETNP_6_100 (SPAdes) (version 2) | ecosystem: Environmental > Aquatic > Marine > Oceanic | place: Pacific Ocean | collected 2013-06-19 | reverse complement strand
GACTTGTTCTTCAAGCCGCACGTAGATTTGTTTTTGAGCCTAACGACCCAATTACTTGGGAAGCAGTAAGAAACGTTATCTGCCCAGCATTAGCTGATATTCAGCAGAGACGAGGTATCACTCAATTCTCTGTTGTCTGTGACGCAAGTACTAACACCCCACTCCGCGTTGATAGAAACGAACTTTGGTGCAAGGTTATTATTAAGCCTACTAAGACTGCTGAAATCTTAGTATTCGAACTTAACCTCACAAATCAATCTGCTAGTGTATAACACTATATAATACTGAGGTAAAAAATACTTATGGCTGCAGGAAAATATTACGTACAACGAGCTGCTGAATTAATTGCAGATAGCCCACGTTTATCCCATGCTTTGGAATCTTTCCGCGCATACGCGTGGGAAATTCAAATCCCCCAATTCGCTGGTGCTCTCTCTAACGTTCCGGGTCTTGATTCTCAAGATCGTCTAACTCTCGCTGCCAAGCAAGTTACTCAACCCGGCTTTACTGTTGAAGATATTGAAGTTCATCGTGTAAACGAAAAGTTCTACTATCCAGGTAAAGCAAGTCCTGATGAAATCACTGTTACTTTTGATAATTTAGTGAAAGGTGATATTGCCGACTCTCTTTTTGCGTGGATGAGAAGTGTGTACGACCCAGTCTACGGTATTCACTACGGTGGTCTCGGTAATGGCACTAGCGAAGTAAACCCAAGTCCAGAAGGTCTTGCTGGTATTACTGAAGCTCCTATCTTCAAGAGAACTGTAACCATTTGGCAATTGGATGCGCACCGCAACCCGATTACTCACGTAAACCTTTATGGGTGCTACCCTAAGGGCTGGAAGCTTGGTGAGTTTAACTACGCAACTAACGAATTCCATACTATTGAGATGGCTCTACGCTACGACTTCGCTGTCCAGTTCACTGAGACTTCTGATATCGATGCCGTAATGTCTCCGATAGCTATCTTATAAGTTTTAATTGGAAAATATTTAGGCTTTCTTGGTATATAATATCAGGGAAGCCTACTCTAATATAATATGGAACTATCTGAATTCATCGACGCGTACCAAGCTGCTGGGAACAATATATTGCTAGAAGCGCAAGAGGTTACCCCTGAGAATGTAAATCGGTGGACCTCCATCTTTGCGAATTTATCAGGTCTAGATCCCCCCGAAGACCAACGGGGAGGAGACCCGGGGATGGCCCAAGAGAAATCGATAGCTAATCCAGGGACGCCATACTCTTCTGAATCGAGAAATAAAGGCGTGGTGACGATGCAGATCAAGTTTAAACCCCCAACCGAGAAAGGAGCAGGTTTGGGTGCAGCAGGAAGTCTTCCCAGGAACGGCACGTTCACGTTTATATATTCCGATTGGAAGCTCATTGTTGATGCATACAAAAAAAATCCCGAAGAAGCTGAGTTAAGCCGAAAAGCCGCTGAAGACGAAAAAGGTACTGCCCAAGAGACCATTAGCGCCGCAAAATTAAAAAAGCAAGTAGAGGAAGAGGCTCAAAAAGTTGCCGACGACGCAGGACAAAGAGCAGCAGACGCTTTAGCATCCGTGGGTTTCGAGTCCGATAACGACGCAATGAGAACTATGATGCGCCAGCTCTGTGGAGGTGGTAGGAGTGGAGCTTTGCGAAGAGCGGCTAGAGCAAGGTCTGACGAAGCTCTCGACGTGACGTATTTACCGGAAAAAGAGCTCAAGGACACACAATCCACTTTAACCCAAGAAGAAGGAGTACAAAAGGCTCAGGAGAACGCGGCGGAATGTGCCGAGGATGTTAAACATTTAGAGAAGACCGTCCTGAATTTGGTTGCTATTAAAAGGAAACTAGACCTCGGCGAAAAGCTGTCGGAAGCTGACCGTAAGTTCCTCCGCGATTGTTTTCGTTTGCGAGGGCAAAGAGATTCACAGAAGAAAGGTATTTATATGGTTCCAGATCCTGTTAATGGGCAGTATTGCGGAGGTCCTTTAGCTGCTGCTGCAGTAGAGTACCAAGAGGGAGGCCACAATTATGGTGTACAAATAAATAACCAAGATGGTCCTCTATACAAGATGATGGTCCAAATCCATGATGATAGTTTGAAGAAGAAGGATCCTTTATATGGAGAAAACGGATTCGATACTTCAGGTAAGCCCAAACCTGCTATTTTCTGGGGAGGCACAAACGCAGCTAAAGCAAACGCATACCGTGGAATGGCGGGAGTAATGGCTGAACATGGTCCCAAAATTGCTAAGGCATGGATGGAATGTGGGCACAAACAAGATCCGTCACGTGGGTGCCCTGGATTGCAGGAAGCAATCAAAAATATGATGGCTGAAGAAAATTTTGATTTAAATCTTCTGATATGGGGAGCCGAAGAACGGAACGCCGGGAGAATCCCGGACTATCAATTCGCTACTATTAATGAGATTGGTACAGACCTTATTTTGGACCAGATTGAAAAAGAGCTGGGCGAAGAGGTTGATGGTTCTAAAGCTTTAGCCTGGTTTACTGCCACCATGATAAACTCGTGGAACCCTTTGGTATCGGACCCACAGTTTAAGGGCTGTGATTTTAACGTAGTAGGAAGAGGTCCTACGGGACAGGTTAAAGCTGGTAAAAATATAGGTGCGAAAATCACCCAAGATGTTGAAGTAACTTGTCCTGAAGAAGAAGGGAAAACCCACCTGGAAGCCTTTGAACAACACGGTAAATTTAATGTGAACTCAGGAGAGGGAAGCTTCGGAACCGATGACGATAAAAACCGAGACCATTACGATCGACCTGACGCCACAGGTGTAAACCTGAAATTTTCGTTCGGAGGTGAATTAATCCAAATGGGTAAAATCAGCTGTGCTGTAGTCGACGGCGTGGAAACAGATCCGCCGAAGACAGGGAAGATTGTAGGCTTTTCTCCCGATACTAGGGCGGCTAGAAATCGTGCTTTGAATTACATAGAGACGGTTGCGAAAAATCTTGGCCAAAAATTTGACAAAAAGGACGCGGAAGCGGCTGACAACTATAAGCTGGGGGAGATTCAGTTTTCCCATGATACGATGGCTGCAATTGAAGGGCTAAACGGAGCAAGTATACACAGTATCTTCAAAGGCGAGATCAACAAACTGGCCTATCCTGACGGTAAGGCATTTGGGAAACTCCAAAAACATATTGAGGAGTATGAGAATGCCCCCGAGGGAAGTGTTGATAAGGAGAAGGCTAGAAAACGAATCGAGACTACTTTAACCCAGGCTTACCGTAACCAGCATAGAAATGACCCTGGGTTTAGAACAAATCTAGCTATAGAAATGATGCAAGCAGGTTCAGCTTCTCAAAATCAATTACTGGTTATTACTGAGCCTGGAAAGGATACGTGCATAAGTACGGAGTCGGACGCAATTAATAAGCAGATTATGGAGGATGTCTTGGGGTACGGAAACCCTGAGGGTACCCCTAAGGCGAAGATAAAGGTAACAGGAACCTCTACTACACTTAGTACTGGACAGGAATTAACGCGCCGTGTTAAAGACAACTCTAAGGTCCAAGAGGTCCGTTATCCCTCTAAGAAGACCAAGGAAAATATGAGTTGTAAGGGCGGAGGGGGAAACGCTCCGGGACTGGAAGTCGGTAACTCAGCTATGAAAGCCGAAGACTTCGTTAGACAGCTTCAGGAACTCATTAAGAGGATAGATAAAGTAGATACCGTCTAGAACTAGCTCCGGTTTAATCTGATACGGCTTCCCGACGATTACAAGAGCCATTCGTCGCGTCTTCTGGTAGATTACCATCCAATCCTTGTCGGCGTGAGAGGCGTCCTTCTGAGCCTGTGAGACGAAAGACTTGAAATCGCTTTTTCGTTTGAATAAATCATCAAGTTGTACATCGTAACCATTTTTACATTCAACTACAAAAGGGAAGGTAACTGGAGTAATTAAGTCTCCCTGAATACGGAGATGTTCTGGAAGGTTCCTATGGGTAGTGGCAAAAGCTCCCGACCCGGGGGTTCTACTGAACTCTTTAGTTTCAAATCGCCCGTTAAGTATCTTCGCTATCTTACGTTCGAAGTTACTGCCCTTGCGCTTGCTGTTGACGCGACGTTTTTTGGAGAAATCCCCAAATTCTAAGATTGAGTCGATATTTTTTAACATGGTTAACTATAATAAACTATGACTGCCATTAAGGATAAAATCACATTTGCCGTTGATGGCGAAACTTTTGGTAACTTTAAACTCCGAGATGGAGAACGAAGAATGAAGCTATACATTAAATTAAATAAAGAAGAGACTGACCAATGGGAGGCTCTGAAAAAAGCCCTTACAGGAGGGGAAATGTCTAACGACACTCTAGCCCGTATTCTGTTTTTCAAAGGCATCCACGCGATTACTGCTGAACTAAATGAGCGCGTTGAAAACATGACGGATGAAGAAAAAGAAGAAATCATGAAACAAATGAGCGCCGACCAAGCCGATGCTGCTATGCGGATGGCTGAAGAAGAGTTGAGTGGGGAAGACGATGAGAAGTCTGACGAAGTTACGAACTGAGCAAGAGTTGAACGAGGTATTGAAGGACCGGAAGCATAAAAACTTTTCGGTCTTCTACTATTCAACTTGGTGTAGATGGTGTGATAAGATGCTTGAAGTTGCCGAAGAATGGCAACAACAGGAAGGACACGAGACCATTTATCTTGTAAACAGCTGGGATCTCCCTGAATCGTTCGCTTCGTTTTCAATAACATCATCACCATCATTGGTTCATCTTGTGAATAAGAAAGTTAGAGTGGATGTGGAATATCCTAAAATTCACTCCTTCTTCTCTACTCCTCCAAGAAAGCCTTAATCTTCTTGTCTTTATACTGCTGCATCTTTTCCTGGTATTTCCTATTTTTAGTGTAAATAAGTTTCAAGTTATTCACTATAACAGTAGTGAAGTAATTGAAAGCGGACCCCTTTTCACGGGTAAAGTTTTTAAGTACCTTCAAAGACAGCACAAAACATTCTTGTTTAGCATCGTCAAAATCAACTTTAAATTTAAAGGATATGAGAATGCTTGTAATTAGTAAGTCTAGTTGTCCGATAAGATCATCTTCATAGTCCTTTGGATTTTCCAAGTAGTTAAAGATGGTTTCTTCAAACTTCTTATTATCAATATAGTGTTTCTTTTTTTTGCGTTTTCCCACAACTCATAATAGATAATGGATTTAGAAAAATTACTAGAAAATTTCGATAAAGACGAAAAAACAAAAGACTATTCTTCCACAGACATTGGGGATGAGAAGATTGTTTTTATTACATCATGCCAATATCGTGAGCGCGGAAGCCTATATGACTTCACTGACCACGAGTATGCCGTCGTCAGCACCCTGTTAGAAAAGACTGGGATACCGAAAGGGCACTATCAGTTTGTTCCTGCTATTCGGGAACCCAACATCTCAGAGGACGATCTAACGACTGCTGATTATAACACCCATAGACCCTTTTTGTATAAGGACTTAGACCAGATTAAGCCTGAGCTTATTATTCCTTTAGGTAATGTGGCTATGAAGACATTACTTAAGAAGTCTGGTTTGTTTAATAAGCGCGGAAAGGAGTTTGGGTACGAAGGGTGTCCGGTAGTACCGACCTATAGCGCGGACTTAGTATTCCTGGAACCGAAATTACGAAAGTTGTTTGTCCAGGATATTGAGAACGCCTACAATAAGTTTATTTTAAATAAAAATAAGTTTGATGGAACCGGGTATGTGTTATGTAAAACCATTGAGGAGTTCACCGAACAGATGGATGTACTCAAAGATTATGATGCTGTCGGAGCAGACATCGAAACCACCGGCTTAGATTTTAAGAAGGATGAGATGTCCACTATTGCATTTTCGTACGGAGAGAATAAAGCCTTTACCGTCCCTATCCATCATCGTGAAAGTCCATTCGATGATAAAGAAAAAGAAATCATTAGAGAGAGGCTCGGTGATTTAATGGCAGATTCAAGCATCGAGAAAATTTTTCATAATTGCCAATTTGACCTAAAGTTTTTGATGAGTTTTGGAATTAAAGACTTTAATAATATTGGTGATACAAAAATTATGCACTCGCTACTTGACGAAAATCTCCCGCACGGTCTTATGGATTTAGTGAAGGAGTACTTCCCTCAAGAATTGGAGAAATTTTAATGATTACTGTAGAATACATATGGTTAGATGGGTCTGTAGACATGCCCCAACTACGTTCAAAGACGAGAGTCTTTTCTAAGAAACACACTTTATCTGAATTACCTGAGTGGTCGTTCGATGGAGGTAGCACTGGACAAGGAGACTTAAAAGATTCTGATCGAAAACTTAAGCCTGTTCGGTTGTATAAGAACCCTTTTAGTGAGGGTAATTACATGGTACTGTGTGAGGTTATGAACCCTGACGGTACACCCCATGAATCGAACATGCGAAGTTTATTGGCTGAACAGTTAAGGGATGGGGAGGAGATAGTTGGCGCCGGTTCGAAACACGGTAACCTGGGTGTATTGTTTGGTTTCGAACAAGAATACACTTTAACAGATCCAATGATGCAACCCCTTGTACCAGAAGACATTAAGCAGGGAGATTTCTACTGTGGTGTGGGCGCAGGTAATGTTATCGGACGTTTAGTTGCTGAGGAGCATCTAGAAAACTGCCATAAAGCGGGTATTACTTTGTTTGGTACTAACGCTGAGGTAATGATTTCTCAATGGGAATTCCAAACTAATCCAGAGGATGCTCTTAAAGTCTCTGATGATTTGTGGGTAGCTCGTTATATTCTTCAAAAAGGAAGTGAAAAGTTTAACATGAGAATTTCGTATCACCCAAAGATTTACCCAAATCTAAATGGCGCGGGGTGCCATGTGAACATATCGACGGAAAAGACGCGCAAGAACGGGGGTCTGAAGGAGATAGAAAGAATTATGGGTAAACTAGAGGAGACTCATCTAGGGCACATTAACGTATATGGCGCAGGAAATGATTTGCGCTTGAGTGGCAAGTGTGAGACTTCTAGCTATGATGAGTTTACATGGGGTTTTGGAGACCGGGGCGCCAGCGTTCGTATTCCCTCTCATGTACAAACTCAGGGGTACGGTTACTTTGAAGACCGCCGTCCTGCCGCCACTTGTGACCCTTACCTTGTAACAGCTAAACTTTTGGAAACTTTAGCCTAATGTTCACTCCGGGAAACAACTTGGAACAACAGTTTACTGCGTTAGGGGACCTTGTTAAATGGGACCCTGACGTAGTAGCCCCGCGAGGGTGTTTTAATCTACGGAAGGTCGCTCGTTATTTTGACGTACCTGAGTACGAAGCAAAGTTTATACTAAACAATCTTAGAACTCATCTTGATGAGTACGTAGATGATAATGATTTTTGTAACAACATTCAGTGGTGCTTCCTTAGGATTAAACACGTCTCACAGTAATGTTAAAACCTGGACTTCCCCCTCCATTATTTGATGAGGTAATTCGTGCTCTAAATGAGTACCGAGATGCTATAATGAAAGCGGGGGAAGTTACCCAACAAGATTACAAGAGTAACACCCATTACGTTAATATTATTTTTGAACTAGGACACATAATAAAAGAATTAAAAGATGCTAACCGTAACTGACGGGGGAACCCATGACTGGGCAAACATGCCACTGGATGAGATGGCGTTGGGAAACGCTATGGACGCGGATTTTACTCTCCGTGCGCATCAACAGATGACCAAAGAAATGAAGAAGAAAGGGGTAAATCACGTTTATTCTAAACTTCTTAAACATATTCTTGTCGTTGCCTCTGATGTAGAGCATAGGGGTATCTTGGTTGATACTGACTGTGTGTCTCGTTTTGATACACTCCTTGCCAAGGAGATCGAAGAACTAGAAACTAAACTCTCTGAGTTATCAGTAATTGACGATGTTAACCCGAAGTCCAATGCCGATATGGGTTTATTGCTTTTTAGTAAAGAAGGGTTTGGGTTAAAAGCCGTAGACTTCTCTAAGAAAACAAAGGCACCTTCCATCACAGAGGCTCATCTTCAGAAGGTCGCTATCACGGCAACTGGAAACGCAAAAGAGTATATCCAACTTCTGTTAAAGTATAAGGGTCGTATAAAACAACACAAGACTTATGTTAAGGGGGTTGAGAAAGCTGTCGCTTACAATGAGGATGGTCGAGTTTACTCTAGTTATAACTTTGGTAACGTGGTCACGGGTCGTTTGAGTTGCTCAACCTATTCGGTAGGACCTAAACACCGTAAAGGTATTTCTTTCCACACTTTACCCCGTCCTGATGAAGACGACCCTATTAATCTTCGTAGCATGATGACTGCGGATAAAGATAAGGTGTTCGTTGCCGCCGACTTCTCTCAAGCAGAATTGAGAGTCCTCGCTCAGTGCTGTAAGGACAAAAATTTAATTGAAGCATTCAACTCTGGACAGGATTTGCATAGCTTTACAGCATCTCTTGTATTTGGGAAGGATGCTAAGGATGTAACTAAACAAGAAAGGCAGATCGCGAAGAGCGTTAGTTTTCTTATCGTTTACGGAGGCGGTCCGAAAAAATTGGCAGAACAGATAGGTAAGTCGGTAGGGTACTGTAAAAATATTTTTAAAGCTTATCAGGATTCTTTCCCAAGAGTTTTTAAGTGGATTAATTTTGTGCATAAGTTCGTGAGGGAAAATGGGTATGCGGTAAGCATTTTTGGGCGTCGGAGACATCTATCTAATGTAACAAGTCCTAATAGGAAATATCAATACCGTGCGTTGCGACAAGGTATGAATTTTGTTATTCAAAGCTCCGCCTCTGATTTAATGCTGCACTCAATTCTTCGCTTACAAAAATACTTGGGAGCTACGGGGTTAGATGCCCAGATCCTTGCTACGGTCCATGACTCTGTTGAAGTGCAGTGCTCAAAGAAAGATTTACAAAAAACTGTTGAGCTTATGCGTTTTGTGTTAGAAAGCACCGATGACTTCAAACATTTGTATGCCTTGGACTTTGTCGTGCCTTTCGCTGTTGACGTTGAAGCAGGTCGTTCTTTTGGGGATATGATTGATGCTGAGTTCGATAATGGAGGACACCTGCTTAATGAAGCAGAAATTTTAGATTATGTTAAAGACCAGTAAAGTCGTCATTCTTACCGATTTACATCTTCGTGCCGACTATTTTCCAGGATTTTTAGACAGGCAAGTAGAGACACTTCTCCACTTGACCAACCACAAGCCCTGTTCTCACGTTGTGATTAACGGAGATGTGTTTGAGCGCCGTAACCCCCGAAGCGAAGAACTCTTAGCTTTTGGATACCTTCTGGACAATATTAAATGTAAAAATATTATCGTTAACCGAGGCAATCATGATACCTTGCGCAAGGATGGAACCTCGGACACTATTCTTTCTCTGTTTTCGGAGAAAGCCCGCATCGTAAAGGATACTGAAACCATTCGTATCGGAGATGTGAACTTTGATTTTATTCCCCACTATGAGGACGAGGATAAAATCATTGCCGATTTAAAAAAGAATAAGAACCCAGTCTTCGGTCATTTCGGGTTTGATGAGTGCGTATCGAACGGGCACTACGCATACGAAGCTCGTGTAAAGAAATGGCACTTTAGAGGGAAACCTTTCGCTTTTTTGGGGCACATCCACAAACCTAAAATTTATGACAACGTCGTAATACTTGGCACAGCTTACTCTAATACATTTGGGGAAGCAAACGCACAGAAATTTGTGCACGAGTTAGTAATCCGAGACCAAGAAATAGAGCTTATTAAAAAGCCTATAGGTAAAGGTATCAAGCATATCGTAGGAACCATTGATGAGATTCCTGCGCTTGCCAAGATACACAAGTTCGAAGACTTCTTCACTATTCTGAGAGTGAAGATGGATAAACTAGACTCCTATACAGAGCAGAGGTTGAGAGACGAGATATTCGCTGAGTACCCTATCCAAAGCCTAGAGCTCGTGTTTGAAGACGTACTCCCTAAGTTTGAGTCTGGGTATATCCCTAAGAACCGTATCTTCAGCCTAGACGAGAAAGTGATAGACGAGTATATCAATGCCAGCGATACTATTTTTGATAAGAAAGAATTGCTGAAGGGGCTAACCGAGATTAAAGATGCAGTTAAATAAATTAGAAATATATAATTTTCTTTCTGTTAAAAAGGCTGTTGTAGACTTTGATTCCTACGGCAATCTTGTTCGTATTATAGGTAAGAACTTCGATACTAAACCTACAGGCTCTAACGGTGCAGGTAAGAGTACCATTATCGAAGCTGTTATGTTTGCGCTGTTTGGCAAGACCATTCGTAAGACAAATGACAAAAGTCTTAAGAATTATCACACTAAAGGCAAGTGTCGTGTAGTTCTTACAGTTAATGGGAATACAGTTATCGAACGGATTAAAAGAGCGCCCATGCTTTCCGTAACAGTAGGAGATGAGAACTGTTCGCAAGAATCTATACAGGCTACTCAGAAGTACTTAGAACAGATTCTCAATATTAATCATAATGTTTTTCTCGCTTCCATCGTATTTGGGCAAGGGAATAGTACCGATTTTATCACTGCAACGGCTGAGGAGAAGAGAGCCATCATTCAAAACTTTCTATCGGTGGGAGACCTGTTTAAGAATAGGTCAACGATTAAGTCCCTTAAGTCAAAGTACTTAACCGATAAAAAAGTTAATTTAGCCCTTTTAGGTAATGGCACAAATAAGCTTGATAAAATAGGTGCTCAGTTGAAGAAGCTGCGGGAGATGAAGAAAAAATCTAAATCTTATTTTTCTTCTGAGAAGTACAAATTTATTTTTGGTAAGTCCCTCACTGAAATTCAAGAACAGGAGCGTATGTACCACCAGAAGGATCTAGAGTATGAGCGGTCTGTGGCACACAGAGACGTTCTGAGGGACCGTATTCTTCAATCCCATTCCATGATAAAGAATCTACTGAATGCTAACTGTGAGCATTGTGGGAAGCTCTCACATGCTAATTCAGAGAAGGTAAAAACTCTTGAAGTAAATGTAGAGAAATGGTCCTCTGAAGAAAGAGCGTGTGTGAAAAAAATTAACGATTTAGGAAAAGAGGCTGACGCTCTCCAAATTCCTGTAACCACCGCTGATTTTGAGACTATTGAAAGGTTTAAAGAGATTGATACAGAAATAAAAATTCTCACGAAGCAACGTAACGAGGAAAAGAGGTTAGTTCGTAAGTACGGAAAACTTTCCACGGATGCCCAAAAAGGCTACGACATCCAGAAATTCTGGGAACATGCTTTCTCAGAAGCAGGGTTAATTAAATATGTTATCCGTAATATTTTAGAATATCTAAATGAGCGGTGCAACTCCTACCTAAGCACTCTGACCAAGGGAAATTTCATCATAAAATTTGATGATTCTTTAAGCGAAACTGTCTATAATAACGGGGTCGAATGTTATTTTGATTCCCTTTCGGGAGGAGAGAAGAAGCGAGTATCCCTAGCAGTTATGCTGGGACTTAACGACCTTCTTCTTTTAACGGGGAAAGATCGCTCCAACATCATTTTCTTTGATGAGGTAGCTGAGAATCTCGACCCAGACGGTGTAAAGGGTTTAATTGAACTTATTCACCAACTCACAAAGCACAAGAAATTGTTCTTAATTACTCATAATGAATATTTAACTTCACTTTTAGAAGAATATTCTGAAACTTTAAAGGTTGTAAAACGTAATAATCTTACCAAAATCACTAAATAAAAAGCATAGAAAAATGGAATATACCCCAAATGGAAAAAGATTGATAGTTACTCGTAAAAAGTGCGAAACCCAGACCAAATTTGGCATTGTCCTCCCCGAAACGATGACGGAGAAGAAACTTAGCGAAGGTTACGTTGAAAGAGTTGCCGCTGGGTGTGAAGGCGATCACTGGGAAGAGGGGATGCACGTTATTTTCGCTCAATTCGCCGGTCAAGAGATCAAGGTAGACGAAGATATTTATCTCGTGTTGCCGGAAGAAGATGTTCTAGTTTACGGCTGGGACAAGGAGAACGAATAATGGGATTTGAGATCAAGGAAGGTTCCCTTGGGCAAACCATTTTCATGGATAAGTACGCTTATCCTGGGGAAGATTCCTGGAAGCAATGTGCGAAGCGTGTCGCTACAGCAGCCGCTGATCCGGAGTTCCCCGAAAATCGAGAGAAGTATGAGCAGAAGTTTTACGAAGCAATCAATAGCGGAGACTTCTGTCCCGGGGGGCGTATCCTATACGGCTCTGGTAGAAATCGTCAGAACATGCTTAACTGTTACGTCCTTGATCCTGAGGACTCCGTAGATAGTATAGGTAAAATTATATCCGATATGTATAAGATTTCATGTGGAGGGGGCGGTATCGGTTTTAACTTCTCTAAAATTCGCCCTAAAGGGGACAATATTCAAAACATCAGAAACTCCGCCCCCGGGTCTATTTCGGTGATGCGAATGATTAATGAGATTGGAAATCATGTTCGTGCAGGAAAAAATCGTAGAACTGCACTCATGTCTATACTAGATATTACTCACCCTGATTTTCTGGAGTTCCTTCACGTTAAATTGGACAGAAATGAATTAACTAACTTCAATATATCCGTTGCCATTACCAAACGATTCATTGAGGCTGTTGAAAAGGATGAGGAGTGGCACTTCACATTTGGGGGAAGACAAAATAAATATTATGTTTATGAAGTTGAGCGTACTTCTGAAGAAGGTAACGACACTATTGATGTTGTTGCTAAGGACGAAGAGGACGCACTTGGACGAGCCCAACTTCACCATCTTAAACACTATGCGGATCTGTTTACAGGAGCAACGAAGAAACCGATCCGCGCTTGTGAACTCTGGGAACGCATTGTAGACAATGCGATTGAATCCGGAGAACCGGGAATCTTCAATATCGATTTTGCTAACGAATACACCAATGTTTCTTATTTCGAGCATATGCCATCTACTAACCCTTGTGGTGAAGAAGTGCTTCCTGCCTATGGTAACTGCTGTCTTGGTCATGTTAATCTTGCTAACATGGTTGACATGGATGGCAACATCGACTGGCGTAGGATGGCTCGTACGATTCGTACGGGCACTAGGTTCTTGGATAATATTCTTACCGCGAACCATTTTCCGATCCCGGAATGTGACGAAGCAGGAATCCGTTCCCGGCGTATCGGCTTGGGAATTACCGGTTTGCACTACTTCCTCATCAAAGCCGGGTACAGGTACGGGTCGGAAGACTGCTTGGAATTTTTGGAGCGATTATTTGCGACTATAAGAAACGAAGCCTACAAAGCCTCCATGTACTTGGGACGCGAGAAAGGGAGTTTCCCCGCTTACGACTGGAACAGAATAAAAGATGAGAAATTTTTTAAAACGCTGCCATCTCGCATCCGATCTGATGTTAAAAAGAACGGACTTCGTAACGCGGTGCTACTTACTGTGGCTCCGACAGGAACTATTTCTATGGTTCTTGGTGTTAGCACTGGTCTTGAGCCAATATTCGCCCCTGTATATAAGCGTCGTTGGCGGACTGGTACTGATGGGATTTGGAATGAAGCTGTGGTTGTAGACCCATTGTTCAAAGAACTTCACCTTAGAGGTCGGGATGTGGGGCACTGTGTTGGCGCTTATGAGGTTACGCCGGAGGAGCATATTAAAGTTCAAGCGGTGGTACAAGCATACATTGATTCAGCAGTTTCTAAGACTTGTAACCTTCCGGAGGGATTCGAACCCTCCAACCTCTACGAGGACCTCCTGATGTACGCTAATGACATGAAAGGGTTTACGTTCTACCGTGCTGGTTCGCGGGGCAATGAACCCCTGGAAGCTGTAGACATTACTTCTCTCGATTTGGATAAGTTAATTATCGAAGGAAAAATTGAAGAGCAAGCCCAATCTATAGAAACTTGTAAAAATGGAGTTTGTGAATTATGAAATTTCTTTTAAGTATTTTGCTTTTAGTAGGTGCCTGTGGTCCTGGCGGTAAGGGATATGTACCGACTTGGGATTCCGAGGATTTAGTAGGTTTTTGGCGTCTCACTCACACAACGGATTTAGGGGAAGTGGAAAGTGTATACGTAGAATTTTCGGATGAAAGAGGGGGCTACTTTGCAATTGAAATAGTACATGTATGGAACTCGGACTGGAAACGAATAGGAATAAGACCTTCTAAGGGTGATATTACTACAGATGGAGTGGCGGAGTTTAATATTGATTTTAAGAAGTATAAATGGAAGTTCGCTTGTTACGAAGGTGCTATGGACGAAAATAAATTACTTATAACCGGTGTGTGTACTTATTGGGGAGGTAGTGACGAGACTACCACAGAAAATTTCGCCGTTTTCGTAGCAGAGCGGCTATAATATATTATGGCTATGGAATTCGCAGGAGACAAAAACACGAACGAGACGACTCGTTTTAGGTTCGCCTGTCCCGACCCAGAATGTAAAGGGAGAGGAACATTTCACGCAGTGTGGGAAGATCCCCCTGAATTAGTACCTTCTGGTCTGGCGTGTCCCTTTGGGGGTGACCATGATGCACAATGGATTGTGGATAAACTCGCTGTATGCCATATACCAGGAACAGTAGGTGGAGACACTAATCCCCACTATACAACGGTAGGGGCTGCATCCGAACATAAATGGATGAAGCTTCAAATCGAAGAAGCTAGGAAGGCGGTAGATGCTGAAGACCAATTAACTGGCACGGCTGCAAGCCCTTATTCTAAAGTTACGCCCAATTACGAAGCTCAGGAAAAGGCAGGCTTAATCAAACGAGATGATACAAAGACATCTGAACAAAAAGAGCGCATTCGAAAAGAACGTGCCAAACTAATAGCGGACGATGCGTCTGATAAAATTGACCGCGAAATTGAACAACGACACATAGGAAACAGACATGACGGATAACGAAAAATTCACGAAGATGGATAAGGTGTACATTTTTAATAAGTCCCAGAACCCAGACCCGGAATACAAGACTGAGGGAGCCGCAGGATTCGATATCGCATCTAATGAAGATGTTATGATTCATCCACAAGCAACCACCCTAGTAGGAACAGGACTCCACTTTGTATTAATGTCGGGGTATGAAGCTCAAATTAGACTTCGTAGCTCATGGGGACTAAAAGGACTTATCATTCCCAATGCACCAGGAACCATTGATGAAGACTACAGGGGGGAAATTAAAGTTATGTTACATAACCTAAATTCTTCACCTATTAATATTAAAAAAGGTGAGCGCATCGCACAGGTAATATGTGCCAAAAATTACTGTCCAAAAATTCACATTATGGACTCTGATGAGTGGAACTCACCTTTAAACAAAACTCTTCGGGGAGAAGGTGGCTTCGGTTCAACAGGGGACAACTAATGGCATACGCATTTCAAGAATCTATTCAACGCGGGATTGTATATCTCGCCAAGTCTGACGATAATTTTTTGGTCCAGGCAATGCCTATGGTGAAGGACTCATATTTTGAGTTTCCGCAACACCAAAAGTTTTGGTCGGTCATTAAAAAATACTATAGCTCCTACAAGAAGCTTCCCTCGGACGAGCAAATCCTAGAACAGATTAGGGAGATGAAGACCGATAATGAATTGATGTCGGACTTCAAAGAAGAGCTTAGGGAAATTAATACCGTTGATGAAAAGTCTTTGGAGAACGAAGAGTTTTACTTAGATAAGGTTGAGGAGTTTGCTAAGGAGCAATCCCTCAAAGACGCTATTATTAATTCTATCGATCTCCTCAAACAAAAGAAGTTTGGCAAAATTGAAGAGCAGATTAGGCAAGCACTCTCTGTCAGTCGGGACGTAGACCTTGGCACCGATTACTTCGGTGATGTGGAAGAACGATATAAAAGACTTAGTAGCACCCATGTTAACGCTCAGTTTAGAACTCCTTTTGAAACTATCAATCAGGAGCTTGAGGGAGGTCTTGCCCCTAAAGAATTAGCAATGGTTGTCGCACCTCCTGGTGTAGGTAAGTCCTTGTTTTTAGCTAACCAAGCGGCTCGGTCTGTAATGGACGGGAAGGACGTTCTATACGTTTCTTTGGAGATGTCAGAGGATCGTGTCGCTCAACGCTTGGATAGTATTTTTACTCGTATTAAACAACCGCAGTTGAAAGACGGTGTTAAGATGCTTAATGACCGCCTCCGACAAATGCAAGAAGCCGCTCCGAATATGGGACGACTGAAGATTAAAGAGTTTCCTACTAAACGACTTACGATAGCCGGTTTTCGTGCATACTTAAACCAGTTGCGTAACTACGAAGATTTTACCCCCGACATTATTGTCATTGATTATCTTGAATTGATGACGAATTCTGATGTTAGCATGTCTGAGTATATGGCACAGGAGCGTATTGCACAAGAGCTTCGCGGTATTGCTGTAGAGCATAAATGTCTTGTGTGGACTGCTACCCAAACGAACCGTAAAGGTAAAGAAGTCGAGATTATTACTGATGCTGAGTTAGCCGATTCTTATGGTAAGATTCGTGTATGTGATTTGGCGTTTTCTATCAACCAAAAAGAACAGGAGTTTGACGAGGGTAAGGCTCGTATGTTTGTCATGAAATCGCGAAACGGTAGGGCACGTTACATTGTACCAATCCGAATCGATTATACCCGATTAACAATCACACAACAATGAGTAAAAAATTTCCTAAGTATACTCATCCTATGACAGTATTCACAGGTATTAAAACTTTTGATATCAAACAATCGTCTCTAAAAAAAGATAATCTTTATGGGTGTGTAGAGTTTCATAAGTATCTGCTAACTGTTGATCCTAACCAACGTCCAGAGGATTATAAAGGAACTTTGTTTCATGAGATTTGTCATATTGGGTATGAGATTTTTGGATTGAACGATGATGATGAGATTCCTACACTGGGTAATGAGTTTTTAACCACCGTCACCGCAAATATGATACAACAAATGGCAGGTTTAAATCCTGAACTATTTCGATTTATTTTTACAAACGATGATTGATATAAAAGAAATTTACGATAACATTGAAGATTCTTACATGGAGATTACTAAGAAGTACATTGCTATTTCTGAGTATAACTTCCAGGAGGCGATGACCAAACATCCTTCCACCTTTGCATTCTTTGCAGGGGTAATGGCGTACGCGAAAAAGGAAATGGATCGAGCCCATTTGATATGTGAGACAAGGGAAGCAGAGTTTCGCGAAGCACGTAGAGAGGATATGAAGCAGTCGGGTCTTAAAACGACTGACCGCGCTTTAGATGCCTATCTAAAGATTCAACCAGAGCTTCAAACCCTTCAACGCGGTCTCGTGGTGAAGGCACATAAATTTAATTTATGTAAGAATATTGTGTCCAGTTTGGACCACCAAAAGGATATAATAATACAGCTGTCCGCAAACAAACGAGCGGAAGCTAAACTAATTGAACAACTTTAAAAACTATGGTTAACATCGAACAACTAAGAAAAAAATATGCCGAGATTAATAATTCCGGCGGTGGAGGCAACTCCGATTTCCTGAGCAAATTCTTCATGATGGACGAAGGTACATCTGTGGTGCGTGTTCTTCCTGCAAAGGATGAAGCAAACCAAGAATTTTACGCTGAAACTGCAATTCATCGTCTTAATGACAAGAATTATCACTGCCCACGTGTGAAAGATGGTAAGTGTCCTGTATGTGATACTTATTATAACATGTGGAAAGAAATTAACGCTATCGGTAAAGAGACTCCTAAAGGAAAAGAGCTTCAAGACCTTGCACGTCAAATCAAGTCGCGTAAGCGGTACTACATGAACGTGGTAGATCGTAGGGATAATACGGTTAAGATTCTGTCAGTAGGACAAAAGCTTTTCGGGAAGGTTCTCGACTGTTTCTTTGACGAAGATTTTGGGGATATTACTGACCTAAAAGAAGGTTGGGATTTCAAGATTGTTAAAGATACACAGGGACAGTGGCCAAACTATGATAAGTCTTCGCCAAAACCAAAATCAAGTACTGCTGGAAGTGATGCTGAAAACGCAATTTATATGGATGAACTTCATGATATTCACGGTCTTATTAAGGTCGCTGACTATGATGAGCTTAAGGGTATGATGTTGGAATTGGAGGCTGATGCCAAAGGAACTCATCCCGATATTCTCGCTTCCCAAACCAAAGCGCCAGATAGTGATGATTACATGGCACATTTAAAAGACCTTAAGGTGGATTAACGTATGTCTGATAAGCTAAAGATTTTAGCTTGCCCAAGTAACCATGGAGGATGCGCTTACTATCGCATCCTCCTTCCTATGGAGAAGTTGGCGGAGCTTTATCCTGACGATGTAGAAATTCGTTGGGATGATAACCCATTAAACTGGAATGCAGAGGAGAAAAGCCAGACTCCGCCTGACTTCGAGTACGAAAACATAAAGTGGGCGGATGTTGTGTTTACGCAGAATATTCATAATTTTGGTGGAATGTACACCGCAAATATTTTACAGAAGGCACATGAATTTGGGAAGTTTACTCACTTTGATACTGATGACCTCCTGACTGATTTGTATGGAGGACACCGACTCTTTAAGGTTTATAAGGAACAGCAGTTAGATGAAGTAACTAAGTACATTTATAATAATGTAGATTTAGTTACGGTAACGCAACGTAAATTCGCTGAGTATATCCAAGAATTTGTTAGGGGAGCCCTCGTAGTAATCAAGAATACTATTGATTACGCGTTACCTCATTGGAACCTTGCCAAACAACCTAAACCAAAGAAACTAACCCGTATGGGTTGGGTAGGTGGCATACACCATGACGTAGACGTAAAACATTTCGCCGGTATCCCCTACCTCGTTAATCAGAAGGTAGGGAAGGAAAGAGTACATTGGGGATTCTATGGTAGACCTGAAATGCCTGTTAATGAAAAAACAGGACGACCTGAACCTGATTGGCAACAGGATGTTTGGGATGGTTATGAACGAGTTTTTAAAACGGGATTCAAAGGACATAGGAATTATCGTGTCTATCCTGCCATGGCACCTAATCAATATGGTGCTATGTACACCAACATCGATATTAACTTAGCAGTCCTAGACGATAACCCCTTCAACCAATCCAAATCAGAGATTAAAGCCATTGAAGGTGCTCGATACGGTGTCCCTCTTATTGCTACTAATGTTGGTTGTTATGACGAACTTATTGTTAATGGTGAGACAGGGTATTTGATTGACCCTAAAAACTCCAAGTCTGAGTGGAACAGGATCTTAACTAAATGCATTAAAGACCCTAAGCACGTGGAAGAGATGGGTAGAAATTTGAAACTTTTATGTGATGATTTATATGACATCAACAAAGTTATTGGGGGTAGGCTAGACCTATACCGAGAGCTTATGAATATGAAGGAAGATGCTTTAAAAGCGGCGAAAGGTTATGAAGCATCTCCCCTTAAGGTACCTGACCATCCCTCGGAAGTAACATTAGAAAATCCTTTGAGCAAATGAATTACTTAAGCGTTGTAGCTATAATTAAGGATGAAGCCCCTAACCTAGAAGAGTGGCTGAAATTTCACAAAAGAGTTGGGGTAGAACACTTCTATCTTTATGATAACGGGAGTACGGACTACACTAAGGAGCTTCTTCTGCCTTACATACAGTCTGGAGAGGTTACCTACTCCTACAACACGATGGACATGTGTCAGATGGCTTGTTACTATAATGCTCTTACAGCGTATAGGGACCAGTCTAAGTGGATGGCATTTATTGATTTGGATGAGTTTTTGTTTGCCCCTAACGGAGTGCTCAAAACTCGATTGAAAGATTTTGAGCAGTACGCAGGTATTGCTGTTAATGAAGTATTCTTTGGGTCTAACGGTCACCAAAAACGACCCTCTGGGGGAGTTCTTCTTAACTATACACGCCGTGGGGAAATGGTGAATAAACATGTAAAGTCTATAGTACAACCCCAGTTCACTCTCTGTCCCGCAGGTAACCCTCATTCCTTTCTGTACGCACAAGGCGGAGCAGTTAACGAACATAAGAAACCGTGTCCGGGACCCTTTAACGAGCCAGCAACCGCTGAACTGTTTCGCGTTAACCACTACTGGGTAAAGTCTAAAGAGGAGTATGAAATTAAATTAACACGTGGTAGGGCTGATGTCCCTTCCCGTGACCCCAAATTCAGATATACTACCGGCGTAGGAAGAAAACTAGAAGATGTTTTTCTTCAAGACAATGAGTGCTATGATGTGGATATTTGGCAATTCTTGGAGAGAGAACATGAATAAAATAAAAATAATTAGTGGTTGGTCAAAAGAAGGTGGCTCAACCTTTTCTTTAATGGAGCTTTGTGATTTACTTAATGAACGAGGTCACGCATGCACCTTTTATGGTCCGCACCCCTGGCACTTGGACAAATGTAAAGGGGATCTCATCCACAATTTTAAAATGGAAGAGGGGGATATTATTATAGGTCATTTTATTCATTTGAATGAAAGACATCCTCTACCCAAAAAGATTATTTTAAGCTGTCATGAAAAAGCTATCTTCCCTCTACAACAGCTAGAGGAACAGACTGCTGGATTCGATAAGATTAGGTTTATCAGTGATGACCAGATGAAGTGGCAGGGTAAGGAAGGTATCGTGATCCCCAACACCATCAGAGGAGTTAAGGACTCAGGTAATCATCCTGAGGGGATAGCTGGGGTCATCGGTACTGTGTGTCCTTTAAAGCAGACTCATGTATCTGTTAAGAGGGCTCTTGATGACGGTTGCAGAAAAGTATTAATTTACGGTAATAGTTTAGATGAAAAGTACTTTAATGATGCTATACAACCAGTGTTAAACTATAATCAGAACGTGATATACATGGGCATGGAGCTGGATAGACAAAAAATCTACGACTCTATCTCTTGTGTTTATCAATCTAATTCTGACGAACTCCCAGAAGCCTTTGGTCGAGTTCGTGCGGAGTGTATTCGTGCTGGTATTAAGTACCATGGTAATAAAAACGCTACAACCGAATTTGAATTATGGGATGAAGACAAAATCTTCGATGCTTGGAAAGAATTATTAGAGCTATGAAAACTATAGGAATTATTGGATACGGAGAAATTGGACAAGGCTTAGATAAAGTCTATGTTGAGAATAAATTTTACCCGCTGATTAAAGATCTAGACCGGGATGATAATTTAGGTGGGGTTGACGTTTTGAACATCTGTATTCCTTACAGCTATGATTTTGTAGCCCAGGTGACTGAGTATATTGATACATTAAAGCCTGGAATAACTATCATTCATTCAACCGTACCACCGGGGACCATCGACAAAATTGCATGTTCCCACCCGAACGTAGCACATTCCCCCATCAGAGGCATTCATCCCGAACTAGACAAAGGAATTAAAATTTTTGTAAAGATATTTGGGGGTCCCTGCGCACATACTGCCGCTACCCACTTCGAGCATGATTTAGGTGTTGAGTGTAAAGTTTATGAAAGCGCCAAAGCAACTGAAATAGCAAAGTTACTAGACACCTCTTATTATGGGGTGTGTATTGCGTGGCATGACTATGCCAAAAAACTTTGTGATGAACACGGAGTTGATTTTGAGGAAGCACAAACCCACTACAACGAAACTTATAACGATGGGTACCGTGATTTATGGATGGACCATGTAATACGTCCTACCCTAACTCCCCCTGACGGAAAAATTGGAGGGCACTGCGTTGTTTTTAACGCCGAACTATTACGCAAAGAATTGGATTCAAAGTTGCTGGAGGCAATTACCGATTTAAAATGAACATCTACACTCTAATACCCTACGATTTGGAAAAGAATCTAGGAGGTGCTTACAATAAATTCATGAATTTATTAGAGGATGACGATTGGGCGGTGTTTCTTGACCACGACGCCATGTTCACTACTCCTGACTGGATGAGTACTATTGAAAAAACAATAGACGAGAATCCAGAGTACGGCTTCTTTACCTGTCGAACCAATCGGATTGGAAGTGCGTGGCAAAAAATGGGTGGTGTAGATGAAGAGAACCATGATATGCGCTACCACCGGAGTATAGGTAGAGAGGTTTCCCAAGTGAGCCCCAATATGCTAGCCAGCGTAGCTGACGTAACGGATGCCCCTTATATGTCTGGAGTTGTAATGATTGTGAAGAAATCGGTGTGGAAGGAATTGGGTGGTGCCCCCGAAGGAATGCTAGGTGTAGATGGACAGCTACATATCCGATGTAGAGAGTCTAATATTAAACTAGGTTTAATGAACCACTTATATGTCTATCACTGGTACAGAGGTGATGGAAACACAAACCACTTAGAGAATAAACAAGGATACTAATGAAAATTTTATTTTTTGGATGGGACCCTTCTATTGCTCCAGTAAGTAGAACGGTGGATTACATGGGAGATTGTGTGTACCATGGTCTTAAGTCGTTACTAGGTAAAGATGTGCATACATTGTATGACCAGTTTCATATGTACACGGATATCCCTCCGGAGTTTGCAAATAATTTCCACGGGAAAGGGTTTACTCTTTGTGGGAACTTAGAGCCGGGGCTTCGTAATGTTATAGAGGAAGCCGACCTAAAAGAAAACTTAAAAAATAAAGTTTACGACTGTGTTATTTTTTCACGTATGTACCGCTCAACGAGGCACTACGAGGAAGTATGTCAGCACTACAAAGATAATGAGATTGTTATTATTGATGGGCATGATTTAGATGAGCTACTCGAACAATATAGAAAACATATGTATTTTAAAAGAGAGCTTGTAGAAGAACCTCATAGTATGTTACACCCGATTAGTTTCTCTATCCCTGAGGAAAAATTAGTTCCTCCGGACCGGACAGCCAAAAAAGAAAAAGAGTTGGCGCAGATTATACCTGGAAAACTAGAAACTTACACCTTTAAGTCAGAGAAAGAGTATTATAGTGATTATGAGAAAAGTCTTTATGGCATCACGCACAAGAAAGGTGGGTGGGACTGTATGAGACACTTGGAGATTATGGCTAACAAATGTGTGCCCTTTTTCCCCGATATAGACGACTGCCCCCCTTATACGATGACGGACTATCCCAAAAAGATGATTGGAGAGGTTTACCACCTCGTTCAACATAATTCCATGACGGAGGAACTTTACGGAACCTACTGCCAAGGGTTATACGACCATGTGGCTCAACACCAAACTACTGTAGCACAAGCTAAACGAATTATAGAACTATGGCAGACACAATAGGAGACCTTATGGATAAACTTACCATAGCTAATATTAGGTTATGGAACCTTGAAGACCAGCGACGGGATTGGCACAATGATATAGCCGATATTCCCGAGGATAGAATGAAAGAATTTTTGGCTAAAGTAAGTGGAACAAATAGAGAACGTAATAATTTAATAGACCAAATTAATGCTGGATTGCGTGTATTAGTGGACAAAGCCGCTTCCAAAAATACTACTTTTGAATTAACAGCTGATGATTTGTTGGGGACCGGAAAAAATAAATTTTATAGTGGGGAAGACAAATGAGTTATTTAGGTAAACTAAAAAATTATGTAATAACTTCCAACAAGTATAGCTTTTTATTAGAAGGTTACATGGAGTTGTTTAGAAAAAACTGGGCATCTGAGGTGCAGAGCGTAGTTCTAGGTTTTGATAAACCTGATATAGAATTGCAAGAAAATTTCTCGTTTCATTCTATGGGTGACCAAGATGACGGACGTGGGTGGTGTGAGCCCCTAATCGAATTTTTTGAAAGATGCCCTGACGATTATTTTTTAATGTGTTTTGAGGACCATTACCCTATTAAACCTTTGTTAGAGGCACATCGTCTGAGGCTATTAGAAGGATTGAAACTTCTCGAAGAGGGCAAAGGTGATAAGTTATATCTACAGCCTGATTACATGGACCGAGCCGAGTCTTTGTTAGAAGGTAATTGGTACCTCGCTTCTAACGCCCCTCATGCCCTCGTAACTACCTCTCTACTACCTTGTGTGTGGACACGTACGCATCTTCTTAAATATTTGAAGTTGGCGGAAAGTAGAGGAGCTCGAACCCCACATGCTTTTGAAACTACCGCTAACTCTCATCCTACGGAAGGGCGCACATTACTTACTCCAGGACTCGCACACGAAGCCTGTATTTATCCTAACTTAGATGCGGCACGTAGGGGAGGATTCAATGATGTCATTATTTCGTGTTGGGAACAATCTAAAAATACAGGTCCACAGGCATGGATGCAGGATGTAGGAGAAGACGAAATCAACGTCTTTAAGCGTATGCAAAAAGAATGGAGAAAAAGAAATGACTTATAATGTAGATAAAAATAAAGAGGAAATTGACTCTATTGCTTCTTCCAAATATTATGGACAGTGGGAGACGGACAAATTTATTGAAAAATATTTTCCCAACCAATCCCGGGGGTGTTGTATCGAGGTAGGTGCTGCCGATGGCATTAAAGGGTCTAATACGAAATACTTTGAGGATCTTGGTTGGGATGTTTTGTGTATTGAGCCCAATACGGGCTTTTCTAAATCTTTAGAGGCTCACCGCCAATTGGTTCGTTATTACGCGGTTGGTTCGGGTGAAGAAGGTAGCACAGCTACTCTTACTATTTTTGATGTTGGAGAAAAAAGTATTATGTCCTCTTTATCATCTCTCAAACCTGACAAGAGGTTAGTAGAAGCCCACCAACATATTATAAATGGGAGCGAAGATATGGCAGTCCCGGTCCGAACGTTGCCATATATTTTGGAAAATACCGTAAAGGGAACCCCTTTCCACAATCGATCACAAATAGACTTTATTTCTATCGACACCGAAGGCACCGAATTAGATGTGCTAAAAGGATTCGATTTCTCTGCTTACGATGTGAAACTATTCGTAGTAGAAAATAATTACGCAGACGCGGATATAGAAAAGTATATGAGTGAGCACGGGTATGTTCTTAAAGAACGTTGGAAAATAAACGATTTTTATACGCGGAACGAACTATAATACGATATGATTAAGTATTTTAAGTTTCATGACCAACTTTTTAGCTTGGGAGACATTCATGTGTCCGATTTTGTGTCAGATAATGACCTCGCAACAGGAAATATTTCGGATAAATCTCCTCTTACTTTAGTAATGGACGAAGGGATTGAGGCTCCTCGACTCACAGATGTTCCAGACGCACATAAAATGTATGGGAAGTATTGGTACCGCTCTGGGATTAATGCTACAATGACTCACGAACTTAAGAATATTGCGGAGGATTGTATAGCTTCTATTCCGACGAAACCTGGGGATATTTTCATGGACATTGCTTGTAATGATGGAACTATGTTTAAGTTTATCCCTAATACTTTTAAGAAGGTAGGCGTAGATCCTTGCGATGATAGTTATTATAAAGAATCATCGCAACTAGCGGACTTAGTAATTCAAGACTTTTTCTCCGCTGCCGCTTATAAAAATTCTAAGTTTGGTCATAAGAAAGCCAAAATTATTTCAATTATCGCGATGTTTTATGATCTTGCTGACCCTCTCACCTTTTTGAAAGAGATTGACGAGGTCCTCGATGACGAAGGGTTACTAGTGATTCAGATGAGCTACACCCCACTAATGTTGCGACAACTTGCGTTCGATAACATCTGCCATGAACATGTTTATTACCATACTTTAAATTCTATGAAGAAGTTACTATCTCAGGTGGGTATGGACGTAGTAGATTGTAAGTTAAATGATATCAATGGTGGAAGTTTTAGATTATATATTCGAAAAGATAAAGCCGATCATACCAAGTTTCGTACATCGCCTTACCGCGATGTGGCTAAATATAGAGTTGAAAGTATTGAAGCCTTAGAAGAAAAAGAAAGGATTACTGACCCCGAGACATATAAAATATTTTTTGAAAAGATTACAGAGCTCAAAAATAAAACAGTGAAATTTATTCGAGAGGAAAAGAGTAAAGGAAAAACTATTTGGGGGTATGGTGCATCCACTAAAGGAAATACATTACTTCAATGGTTTGGATTAGATAGCTCGGATATTGATGGTATAGCCGAACGAAGTCCTTATAAGTATGGGTTAAAGACAGTTGGTACCAATATCTCCATTTATTCTGAGGATAAAATGAGAGAAGTGCAGCCTGACTACTTATTGGTTCTCCCGTGGCACTTCATTAATGAGTTTAAGATAAGGGAGTCTGAGTACTTAAATAAAGGAGGCAAGTTTATTGTCCCATGTCCGTCTTTTGAAATAATCGAAGGCGATTCTCCTTACCCGTGCGTAGGAGAAGGAGTAGAACCGGTAGAAATTTAATGAAAAATACACGCAAAGCAATTATTACGGGGGTCGGAGGACAAGACGGCTCCTACCTCGCTGAGTTACTTTTAGAGAAAGGTTATAAAGTATGGGGGATTCATCGTCATCACTCATCGATAGATGCTACACTCCCCCGCCTAAACACGGTTATTGATAATGAGAATTTTATTTTAGAAAGTATAGACATAACTGACATGAGCGCAATGGCTCGACTGTTCCAGCAGGTGATCCCTGACGAAATTTATAACTTTGCCGCCCAATCTCATGTTAAGATTAGTTTTGAACAACCTATCCTCACTATACAAAATGACTTGATAGGAGTACAGACTATTTTGGAATGTGCACGTATGCACTGCAAGTCCGCTAAAATTTACCAAGCTGGTTCTTCCGAGATGTACGGGACCGAGCACGAAGGAAACAACACACGGTCCGAAACTACGACGATGCGCCCGGTGAGCCCCTACGCTTGCGGTAAGCTATACGCCTACAACTTATGTCAAGTTTATCGTAATTCATACAATATGTTTGTAGTAAATGGCATTTTATTTAACCATGAATCGCCTCGTCGCGGGATAGATTTTGTTACGAGCAAAATTGTAGAAGGGGCTATTAAAATTTATAGAGGACAACAGACAACACTGGCATTAGGAAACTTAGAGGCGGGTCGTGATTGGGGTCATGCTAAAGACTTTGTAAGGGCAATCTGGATGATGTTACAACATGATACGTCTGATGAGTGGGTATGCGCCACGGGAGAAACTCACACAGTAAGAGAGGTGTGCGAGATTGTATTTTCTAAGCTCGGTTTAAACTATTCTGATTATGTTATAATCGACCCTAAATACTACCGCCCTACCGAAGGAAACACTCTGCGAGGCGATCCCTCTAAACTTTCCAATAAGTTAGGGTGGTCGCCGGAGTACACCTTCCAAACTATGATAGAAGAAATGGTGGAGAAACGATTGAAAAATGAAATTTAAAAATACTCAGACTATAGATGTGTACGTGGATTTAGGAGTTTTACGGAGAGTGGTTCCCGGGGAAGTAATAGACCTTCCTGGCGTTCTTAAATGCGCGGGCTTGGCGCCTTTGTATGAAGAAGTAAAAACGCAATCTAAAGCCATGAAAAAAGCGATTAAAAAGAAAGCGCCAAAAACCGCCAAAAATGTAGGTGTTAGTGGTACTATATAATTGCATGGCAAATATACACCAAAGACGCAGAGCAAGACTCGCTAGAATTCGTGCGGAGGCGGCTCAAGCTGCCCAAGAAGTTGTCGAAGAAGTTGTCGAAGAGGAAGTTGAGGAAGTACCTCCCCCTAAGGAGAAGTCTTCTAAAAAGAGCCTCTTCGGAAAGAAGACAAAAAAATCTAAGTAAAAGATGCATAGGAAGTCGTTTGCTTACCTAGATATAGGTAGGTAAAAATAATATGGCTCCATCCCCAATTTCCCCCACAAATATCTCCCCTCCCGTTAACGTATCAGGCGGAACCGGAAACGTTACTGTATCAGGTTTATCACCGGCATCAGGATTTGTCGGCGCTTCAGGTAGTTTCGGAGGTCCCCACTGTATTACAGAACAGTGGCTATCTGTAAATTATTTCCGCGCACCCCAGTATAGCTGGGAGAATGTTAGCCCTAGGGATTTTAGTTTATCCTCTACTGTACCGACCAGCACCGTTGTTTCTGGCTCCCCCATAGTAACCACAGTATGGGGTAAGGTGACCGCCAATGTGCGCGTTCGGAAGTCTTATGATAGATTCTCAACTTCTGCGTATCAACAACCTCAAAAGTTTACGGTTCTGGCAACCAGCGCAGATGCTAATGGTAATACTTATGGTGCTGTTACAGAAGGAGGTTTAGGACCTGCAGGAGAACTCCAGACTTCGCAAAAGTTTTATAGTAGACGAGCGTGGTCATCTACCGACACAGAAATAGACCATACCACCATGGGGTGGACCTATACCTTTGGCGTTTCTTCGGTTGGTACGGATCGGTTCCCCATGACCTCGTACACGCATAATCAGGAGACCGTATTCGGGAAATTTTGGCTTCTCGATCACGAGACCATGGACAAGTTCCCCGAGCTGGACCGCAATGTGGTCTGGCGCGGATATGCCCCTTTTAATGCCAACTGGGAAGGCGCCTTGTATGGACCTTATCTAGCTGCTAATGAGCAACTCTCTTTTAGCAGGGATGTATTGGACAAAGTCGGTAATAATATTGCTGATGGACGGCATCTGTTTAATTGGGAGCTTGCCGTAGCAGGCAAGGATGGACCTAGAGCCCAGGGCTGCCTGTTTGCATTCACCCGCGCAGAAGGTGGACCTATATCGGAATACGACGTGTCTCGTCACGATTATAGCTAAAAGTAGCGTTCAAATTTTACTAGCTATGACTATAATAGGTCATGGCTAGTATTTTAGATGACATCTGTAAAAGGCTCGAAGGGGCTAACCTTCTCTCTGAGGAGGAACAAGTCTTTGGGTTTGTTGATTCGGGCTCTTACGCGCTAAACAAGATTATCTCAGGACAGTATAAGGGTGGTTTCCCTATCGGAGGCATCACAGAGATTTACGGCGAATCCTCCACCGCAAAGACGGTATTCCTGACCCACGCCTTTAAAGGAGCGCAGAAGCAGGGTTTCTATACTGTAATGGTGGATAACGAACACGCCTATTCCCCCTCCTTTGCCAAAGCTCTTGGGGTTGATTCTGAGAAGTTAATTTATACGATGCCCGAAACAATGGAAGATTGTTTTGAGACCATTGAGAACGCTATTATAGCCATTCGTGAGAAAGATAAGGATACGCCTATTGTTATTGGGTACGACTCCATTGGTGTATCTCCCACCCGAAAAGAGATGCAGGGAGATTTAGGCGCTCATGGAGAGATTTCTGGTGCCTTGAGAGCTAAAGTCGCGGGACAATGTCTCCGCCGTATTAACCCCTTGTTACGTAAACATAAAGCTGCGCTGATTATTGTTAATCAGGTACGCAGTAAAGTTGGTCTAGTTTTTGGTGATCCCAGAACTAAAGCAGGGGGAGGTAAAGCCTTATTGTATTATTGTGCTGTGTCACTAGAAACAGTATCTGCTAAAGGAGATATTTTATATGATGAGATGAAAAATCCGATTGGAATCAAGGGAACAATTAAGTGTGTTAAAAATAAGGTTACAGTGCCATACCAAGATTGTGAGTTTAAACTTATGTATAATGAAGGATTATCTCTTGATTATGGTCTTACCTCCTCCGCATACAAGAGTGGGGTAGTAACCTCTCCGTCCAAGGGATGGTACTCTTTAGATGGAGTAAATAAATCCCGAGCGGCAGACCTCACCAAAATCCTTTCCACAATGGTAGAGAAAGGAGAGATTAAATGA
>Ga0209128_1000491_pt1 | contig 29654 bp, 22 predicted proteins | sample ETNvirnome_6_100_FD_184072 | JGI IMG/M metagenome (GOLD analysis project Ga0209128, IMG submission 184072) | Marine viral communities from the Pacific Ocean - ETNP_6_100 (SPAdes) (version 2) | ecosystem: Environmental > Aquatic > Marine > Oceanic | place: Pacific Ocean | collected 2013-06-19 | reverse complement strand
GCCACGCACTTTGAGTTAAATACACTCCAAATGAATTTGTAAAAATATTATCATCATGTAAGGTATTTCTCGCTGAGCGCGTGTCTCTCCAATACAGATTATCATACCCTACTCTTGTGGAAGAGCCGGTCGTAAATTCGTTGATCTTCGAGGGAAACAATGTTTCGGAATATGTAACCCAGTTCAATTTATAGCCAGTTGTAGCATTTCCAATATCAACAACTTGCTTAAATGCTGTAGATTTAACCGGCGGATTATGAAATAATCTTTCATTCAATTCAGAATCACTAAAATAAAGATTTTCATTGCCATAAGTTGATTTCAAGGTAACATTCTCACCATCAACATCCATATTAACTGAGGCTGGTTGTCCTCGAATTGTAACGGGCTTCACGGTATATCTCTGCGATGTTCCCAAATCGCAGGTAAACGTGTTATTTTTATGATGCTTTCGTAATATCGGATGTTTGGTTGGACCGGTTTGCGGAGCAGCACGATAACCAAAAGTATTCTTACGTTTGGTCATCAACAAATTGAAAAAGTCCGTCTTCTGATTAAGGTTTCCCACAATTCCATATTTGCTGGCTCCAATCAACGTGGTATTATAATAATCGGCATTGCCAGAAGTAGCGGGATATCCTAGAACATTATCATCATTATCATCGGCCGGATCATTTATATAGTAATTTAATTCTAAGGCTGGCTGATAAATTGCTGCTGTGCCGGCAAGGCCCAAAATAGCGCTGGCGGATACAAAATCAAAATAAGCAGTATAGCCTGTAGCCGAACTAGAATAATAGCCCGCTTGTGGGCCATGGAGCGGAGCATAGCCCCACCATCTTAAGCCCGTTCCTACCAAACTACTCGTTGTAGTTAGAGCATCTTCCGCCAAAGATCCAGTTATCCAGGCATACTGACGGTCGGCGCGTGGAATTTGATGCTGTACAAAGAAGTTATCATACTGAGAAGAAGTAGAATACGTTCCATCGGCATTTTGAACAATTCTCTTACGGGTATTTCTTTGAATTTTATTGACTGATGCCGATTCATTAGTTGTGGCGCCGGGGTCCGCAATCCACGTAGGATCTCTACCGAATCGACCGGTGTGGCGAGATAAATGAGTTCGAAGACCAAAATCTTTTCCATGAATATCAGTTACTCTAATTCCGGGCGTTCCTGAGCCGGTTGCTTCAGAAACTGTACCAGATATGTTCTGATTCGGTCTTATGGTAGATAGATTTCTATAATTAATGGCATTATATACAGAATATTCTCCGGAACGAATATCACCATATCCCGGGTTCATTGTCTCCATACCGCCAACAGATGAAAACCTGCCGCGAATAATTGTCTTGTTGGCGCTCGCTGTCAAATAATTAATTGAATATGCTGGTACAAACTCGAAATGACTATCCGCATCTCTTCTCGTGTCTAAAATTGAACGACCTTGCGTACCTGAAGGAGTGTTTGTAAGCTGAGACGGCAGCGACGGCTGATTATCTACAAAGCCTCGGGGATTTGTAAAAGCTCCGACACTATTAACGACTTCATATCTATTACTAAAGTTTCCTAGTACTGTAGAACCAGTGGTATGCTGGATGTTACGAATATTTACCGGTCTTTTCGCAATGTGATCGCGATAAAATACTGCCTTTTGGGATGCAGTCATTGGATATGGTTTAGCGCCGATAGCGTTTGCTTCCGGCCATGGATAATCAGCACCTACCATACCGATGGCGCCGGTGGCAGTTTCAAACGCGCCCAACAGGAGCTTCCATGCTTCCGGACGATTTGTATAATCATCAGATCCTGTATTTAACTTCACATGCCGAGATTGATGGCCTCCCACTGCATATTCTGTAAATGGTCCTTGCATTGGTCTTTCCATATTATCGCCATATACATCATTGTGGAGATTGGTGATCATTATATTAGCGCTAACATTTTGAATAACATGCTTATTATAGCCCGAATCAACTGACGAACTTATTATATTGAATGGAAATGCTATCGTTGACTTCACATTCGCATATCCATATCCATCTTCCCAATCGCGACCATGCTGTACTTTTACAATTCTCTTTGTCTTTTTGTTTGGGTATGGCGTAAAGGAGGCGCTCTTTAGCGGTACCAAATCCTCTTTGAAGGCTAATAAAATATTTTGTGGTACGAATACTCCACCACTAGTAATAACGGGACCAGCAGGATATAGCGCATTATAAGTAAAGCCTATTCTCTTATCCTTAGAAAAGTTTACGCCGCCGGCTACAATGCCGGGGGATGTATTTTCTACCCTATCAATTTCTATCATATATGGCTTAGAAAAGGCTCTAATTGCTTCGGGATTTGTTTCGTAAACTGTTCCGCCAGCATCAGTAAGAAATCTTTGTTTTTGATCGTTGGATGACGCAGCGTTTGAGCCAATGCTTCTCAAATCCCTATCAACTGTGTCATCTCCAGAAGTCTTAAATCGGCGTGTTCTTCCTCGTGACTCTCCGCTTGGGGTTTTTTGTTGTAGCGATTGTCGGTTCGTCTTCTGGGTGGCAGCGTCCTCCCCCTTCTGTGTAGATTCAACCTCGTCCTGCACGGCGGCGTATGTCTTCTCTTCGATCCCCATCATGGGTGCAGAGTCGCGTGGTTCGCGAGCCTTAAATTCTAAAGTCGGGAATTTAGTCTTATATTTGTTTCTTTCTAAAACATGACCTTCGACTATATTATAGGCATCTTTAACAAAGCCCGAAGAGGCCGGCATCATTTGACTAATAATTTCAGCAATTGCATCATCTAGCCATCTATAATAATCAATGTATTTTTCCACATCAGAAACATATGTTACTTTTCTAAAGAATATCTCTCTTAATTTTTCTAATGATTTGTAACGTTCGCGATATCTGTTAACTGGTTCACCAATTATATTATTGAAATCAACAACTCCGGCAAAGAACTTAAGTATTTCCTCAGATATCGCGCTATACATGCTTTTTTCAACAATATGGAAAAACCTGGGGCGCGACTGCATGTCTGGAAAAAAGACTTCATCATTGGTTAAAACTTTAATCATCTCTGAAGATACCGGCGCTTCTGGATCTGTAAACTTCAGAGAATTAAGGCGGTCTTTATTTACTACATCAGTAGAGCTTGCTGCGAATCCATATCCATATCCAGTGTGTTGATATCCGGCAATTTCGCCAATCCAGCCATAATTATTCCTCAAGCCAGCAGAACCAGAACTAATATCAGTTACATAATATAAATTACCGCTACTATCTGAGCCAGTTATATTATCAAAATTCCAACTCAAAGCTAATGTATTTAGATTCAGAGCATCTGTCTGTATCAGATTAGAATCTAATGCTGAAATATTTCTATACGAACCAGAAATACCTTGATTATTTATATCGTACAGATGTTGGTTAAGTTCACCATCATCCATGTATTTGGTCCAATATTTCAATCCAGCCACAAGAACATCGCTATTATGAAGAAGGGCGCCCGTTACATTCGTCCTGTGGGCGCCCACATACATTCTCTTGGCAACTTTTGCGAAATTTCTACCTAGGGTCGTTGTAATAGAGGCTGTGGCGTAAAAGCTGTTTTGGACAGTATCGCCGACAGCGTTAACGCCTCTAAATTCTACGATATAATTAGAAGTAGTAGAGCCAGTTACTATACCGCCAAGTGGATAATTATCTGGCTTAAGTCTAACGGATATGTTCCATTGTTCGTTGTCATAAACATCCAAAAAGGTACTACTAGTTAAAAACGAAAATGGCTCTGGAGAATTCGATGATGTTAATACAAAATAAGCGTTTTTAGAATTTTTAGAATCTCTAACCGCGAAAACTTGAAAATTTGCTCTATCTGTAGATCGCCATGTTGTGTCGGTGGTTCCGGCACTATCGTCAGGATCGACAACCTCATACATTCCAAATAGAGATGCTGAGTTAAAATCTCTATCGAATGTGTCCATACAATTATCCAATTTATTATAGCTAGGAAAAATTATATTCGCTTCGGCCGTGAATCCATATCTGGGTTCTTTGGTGTTTACGTATGATCCGGTAATAAATCCAACCGAATTTGGATTCGAAGAATCTTTGCTCTGATATACAACGCCCTCTATGTTCTCTTTCTTGTTTAAATTGATAGAAGTATTCTTTGCTAATGTTAATTCTAGGTTATTCTTTAATTCAAAAACCTGATTGTCAGCATATGTTTTGAATTTGACTACTCTATCATCCAAATAAAAACATCTAAGAATATTCTTAACTGCCTTCTCTGTACCTTTGGCTTTATAAATGCCAGATAAACTATTGTAAAGATTTAGATAAATTAAATTCTTGGTTTCGCTCAGATCATTCTCAAATAAAGTATCTTGATTTCTATTTGAGAATTTTTCAAGCACCGTCGAATCGATAAATAATTCTGGTGTGTAAAGTCCAAGAGACTGTGGTAGATGTTCTGCGAAAGGTATTGGCGAATACGAAGCGCTCGTATAGCTTGGTCTCTTGAACGAGGGAAGCGCAGATATTTGCAAATAGAGCTTGTCAAGATATGTTGCAACAATATGTGAAAGCAATCTTAAATCACTTGTTAGGGCCTCTTCTTCTTCTAATACCCACGAGGGAACTAAATTAACAAAAGCGGCATTATTATTTGAATCGTGAAACTCACCTTTATCTAATAAATCTGACTTTAAAGAAGCTACGTCTGGATGATTTGAGTGTATGATTGGATCCAGATATTCCGTCGAAGCAGCGCTAGCGCTAACTATCGCAGAACCAGTATTTCTAGAATTAGTTCCATAGCCCGTCCATACACCATTGCTTATGCGACCAGAATAATCCAATACAGTATTGTCGGTACTAGTGGTTGTCGTAATGCCCTCATTGAACTTATAGTATAAGCCAAGTGTTGTATTGCTTATATCAGTATTGCTTCCGCCCTTTACAACATCATTATAATAGCGAGCAATCTGATTCGAATCTCTCGCAACTTTCCAGAATCTAAATTCATCTATAGAACCACTTAATTTACCACAAGTCGCTAGATCCCCCAAATTTCCAATATTACCAGATGGTCTGGATAAAAGGGCGCCGATACGACCCATCATGCCCTTGGAATTTATCTCATCTAATGTTGCAGCGCTAGCAGTTCTGTGATTTAAGGCGCCATCAACATATAATTTCGATACAAGAGAGCTACCACTATTCTGTATAACAAATGCATAATGAGCCCAATCAGATAAAGATGATGCCGAGAGACCTATACCAATTGAAGAAGTATAAATACCAGTGGTACCAGACTGTACTGTAAGTACAAATGGTGACGTGGTGCCAGCAGGTGCTCCCAAGTGTTTGACCGACCTACTTAGCTCAATTGTAATTCTACCATAATCGGCGCTAGAAGTGGCAACGTTGTTCCACATATCAAAAACAACTTGCTTCTCGGTTAATGCGGTCCCAAGAGAACCTGTTTTTAGCCAAAATTCAACTGTAACACCTTCATCAAAATTGCCTCTTAGGTTTGATTCGCGTGAACCAGAGGCGTAATCGGATGGCAATCCCTCGGAAGTATAAATATCTGTATTGTATATGTTTGAAAATTGTGTTTTACTATTCGTTGGATTGTCAAAGGCTTCTGCTAATTTCGTGTAAGAGGACGTATTTGGTCCACCAAAAAAAGTAATATATTCTAAACTACTGGGTAGTCCATAACCCTCACTGGCGGCCGGCATCGTAGTGGTACCCCACCCATCGGCACTTAATATAACGTAACCATTTGTCCTGGGGTATAAATCATTAAAAACGTGCTTTTCGACACCCAAAAGTTTATTATAAAATTCATTAATCTCGGCGTCAGATCCGTCATAAGGATAATAATCGTGGATATACTCAACGGCAGATTTATAGTATAGATAGGCAGAGCCATATTTCGCGAATTTAGTTGGATCAGAGTAATCTACATGCGGTACAAATGTGTCCTGCTTTGTTTTAAGCGCACGAACATTTCTTGCAGATTCGACATCTCCAAATGTGTCTTTTTCATCAGCATCTGACAAATAATTTCTAGTTTTATTTGTTGAATCGAAAAGTTTTTTAATACTCATATTCTTCTACTCTGAATTTGAACGCATAAGGCTGTTCGGACCAAGAAGACAATGCATCATCATAGAAAGCAAATTTAAAAGCATATTCGTATCCCGGCTCTAAAAGCTTCATGTCAAAATCAAAATAATTACCAGAAACATCATATGATAATTGAGTATGTAAATCAGATCCGGTACCGTAGGAAACTGCTCCATAACCATCCATTACTCTAAACACCCTATAAGAAGCGCTTATGATTGTGGTGCCTTCCGGAGTTGCATTTGCTATCGTATAAATGGTCGGACTCCAATTTTTATTTCTGATATATAGATTGAATCTGGCTGTTTCATCATTACGATACTTGTTTCTTAAGTTGGTAATATTCATATAGTATACTGGCTTTGTAACCGTTTGAGCAGCTTTCAATATTATTGGCTCAATTGTACCAGTAGTATATTCAACGCTAGAACTGTGCCAAACATCGTAAAGTGTTGAGGCAGTTGTGGCAGCGGCGCCAGATATTGCAATGGAGGCAGTATAAATACCTGTGGTCTTAAGGCCGCCCGTAATATTTGTATTTCCATCATACAATACTAATTTGGAACCGCTGGGTGCTGAATCATGGGGCGCGGATCCGGAATACAAACTTACCAATATTAAACCTGCTTTTATGCCAGGAATATTTACGAGCTTTCCCCTAACGTAGTTATAAAGATAAATTACATTCAAATTATCTGTTGCTGGTGCCAAAGAACTACTATAATAAAAATTTCCTCTGTCATCTTTTGTTGTTGAATTCCAGCGTGCCTCAATTACTGGGCGCTTAAAGAAATACTGTGAACCTCTTGCGAAAAAACGCTTTGTATAATATGATTTTGTGGCGCCACTTACATTGTGAATAACGCTACCGCTATTTTCACCAGTCGAACTAGAGAAATAAGCTTCGTAGCTTTGAGATAGATATATCCCAACGCCATAATTGTTATAATCTCCAGTAATCCATTGCTCTACAGACGGAGTAATATCAATCTCAAGATCTTCTAAACCAGTAGTAAATGACTGACTATAGGCACGCTCGCCCTCAGTCGCGGCTGCACCGGTAAGAAAATCGCCACCAACATTAGTCCAGAGCACCCCTTTAGATGCAGACAGCCAATTGGCGCCAGTATTACCTTTTGTCTCGTCTTTGTATGTTTCTAAATCGAGGCCGGCGCCTTCTTCCCAAGACCGAGATACGAGTGCGACAACCAACTTATAATCTTCTGGAACTGTTTTTGAGTGTTGAGCATTGGATATCCGTAAATAAAAACTTACACTACCGCTAGCGGGAACGATTCCCGCTGTTCTATCAGAAGAAATATCAGTTATCGGAAATTTCATAAGAACTCTGGAAAGTTCTTGGGAACTGGTACTTTGGCGCGCGTAGACTGAAAACACCTCTACAACATCGGCGTGGCCCATATTGGAACCGGTACCTCGCGTCTTTAAATTTGACTTATAGGCATTAACAATAGTTGTATCAGCCGAAGCTGTATAATGTTTTAAAGCCATTATCTAATTTTTCCTTTAATATCCACTCCCGGGTATTTAAGTTCTGCAACAGCATTTTTCGGAATGACAACATAGGTTCCGTCCGGAGACATATTTTCGTTGATATCAAACTGTACACCAGAATAACTCGATGCAGTTCCCGTTCCACTTTTGTTTATTATCTTTACTTTAACAACGTCAAGAACACCCTTAACTTTGTTCAATTCAGTAAAGATGTCTGTCGTATACACTGGCTCGCCGATATAGAAACTATTACTATAACGTGATTGTAATTGTGCTACACAAGCTTGCAAAACATCATATTTATCAACACCAGTAGTTGGGGTAATTATAAACTCAATCCCAAAATTAATAACAAAGGCATCTAGAATATCAATAGTATCAGTTATCATTCTATATTTGTTAAGCCATGTTTTTAAATTATCTTTTATAGTTGAATTTGCAGTTGTAAGTTTTTTAAATTTATCTTCAGAAATAATATACATATTCAGATTTCGTTTTCTTGAATCCGGATCTCTTTGAACAGAACATCTTTTAATAGAGCCAAATTTGGCCGGCATGCGATATGCCAAATTTTCATAATCAGCCTGAGTTACTGCTCTATTCTGTGTCGGGAAGGTGTCGAAAATTCTTCTTTTAATCTCGCTTGTAGTTGCGTTTGTTACATCGCCAACTATGGGCTCTTCATTCGTTATCTCAACAGATGATAAAATTGTATTAACAGTTCCGACATTAAGCGATTGTCTATCTTTAAACTCTAGTATGGCGTTTGGAACTTGTGTTAATGTATTTACTGCTAAATTGGAATTAACAGGATTGGTAACTCGATATGTTACATTCAACGTTGTGTTCGCGGGAACAATTCCCAGACTATCATTTTTGCTTAATCTTGTTGGATCAAATGTGGTATCGGTCACATAAGTTTTTGCAAAAATATCCATAGCTACAGCGCCAGGATCAGCTATAACATCTGAGGCACCGGGCTTTCCGCTTCCAAATTGAAGTACTGTCCGATTTCTACCTCTTTCTACAACAAATTTTCTTGATACTAAATATGGCTTTAAAACTGATGGTACATTGTCGGACTTAAAGTTAATATTGGATACCTCTTTAAAGATCATGTCTTGTGATAGATTGTCTACTTCAAAATATTCTTTTCCATCTGAATCGATGACAGAAACAATTTCTGAAATATTTTGAGTTCTTAGCCCGATTTTAAAAAATCTTTCATACGCACCTACCGTTAATTTTTCACGACCAAAAAAACCAGATACTACATTTCCATATGCCTTGATCGCATAATATGTTGGGGCGCCCGTAGAAGTATTTGTTCTTGCAGCAACAATCGGATTTTGAGGCGCATTAAAATCAACATTCTCGGTGAGAACAAAATTTAATCCAGTATCCGATGTAAATCTAGAGCCACGCTTCATAATTGGAACATAATCCTTGTCTGGTCCCAAACCAGTTGATGAAGCTGGTACCAACACATATATTGCAACTTTACCGAAAGTTGATGGTCGGCCAGTATATTTATATCCTAAAATTCTGCCTTGTCTTAAGACATTATCATATTGATACGCAGTATCTAGAAATGTCTCATTAACATTATAATCTAAATAGAAAGAAAGCTGGTCACCAACGTAAGCGACCGCATCAACCATCATGGCCCCAAAGGAGCCCTCACTAAAATCTTGGAAAGTATCAGGATAGAGACGCTCCGCTATTTGTACAAGATCCTTGCGGATTGAATTAAATTCTCTATGAGTATAATCAATAGGAACTATCTTTTTCTGCTCATCGGCCATAAAAAACCCTCAATTCTTAAATAGTAAATTGTAATAAATCTGTCGTGCCAATTCTGGGGATAGAATACTTAATGGATACTGATAGCCGATTCATGTCTTGGTCGGCTGCATCAAACGATACGCGTTGGATCTTGACAAATGGCATATACTTCTTAGTTTGCTCTCTTATTCTTAAATCTATGTCGCCATAAGTACTTTGGTCAAATTGTCCAAATAAATAGGTTTTCATGCCGACGCCGTATGCAGGATCCATAACTCTTTCTCCAGGAACAGTAAGAATTAACATCTTAAAATTCTGTTTAATCGCCGCCCTCATTGTTTTAAGCAAAGCGTAACCGTCACCCGAATCTTGTGTTATCGGCAATTTTGGTGCCAAACCAGCCATATTATATTACCTCGTTACTATAAATACTATTATCATTCAATTTCGCACACATTTCCGTCAGCATCAAACGGATTAGTTCTTAATCGACCTCGCATCCACCATGGTACTTGTCGAAGTCCCGGATCTGGTCTTAAGTGCTGTCTTAGTTTCTTTCCTATAATTTCACTAGGACTATCGAAACCTTCAAAAATCATATTAGGCTTCAGTTGCTTCGAACCATAGAAGGACATAAACAATTTCTTAATCCTAGATCTAGCATTTCTGAGTATTTCTTGGCTCCAAAAATCATATTCCACTACGCCAAATCCTGCTAATGGATTAAAGGTAGTCTCTGGAAGGCGATCACGGAATGCTGCCCAAGCGCCATCTGGGGCATCGGGGCGTGTGCGCAACTCGGCGCCTGTGATAATTTCGATTGGTATCTCACTACTATACGTAACATCCTCTGGTTCTGACCACGGGAACGGATCGCGAACGCTTTTTGTAAATTCGACTTCAACAACAACTGGCTCGCCGGTGTTGAGATCGCGAAGCGGTTCTTTAATTATATTAACCTGCAATCCGGGTTTGGCGCTAGTATCAAATCTCTGTATTAATCCTTGGACCTGCTTCACGGGATTTGGATTTACGATATTCCAAAACGTTTCATTACGCTCAACAGTTAATTCACCTATAGAGGGTAAAATTCCCATATCATTATAAATCGCTGTCAAGCCAGTTAATTTATTTAATGGAAATATATATTCGCTGACGAGTTTAAATTTCTCATCGTTTTTCAAAATATTAATCAAACAAAGTAATAATTTACTATCACCCTCAAGCTTAGCAAATTGGCTAAGTGGTAAATCTAAGGCATCAACCTCAACAGATGTTATTTCATATTTGGTGCCATCGATTACTATAGAGAATAATAGACCATAGCGAACGCCCAATTTGCCAGTTAAGCCAACCGAATTTCCGCTTTCATCTTTAACAATCTTAAGTGAGCCCGGATACACATCTGAAATATTTTGTGCCTGATCTGAGGTACCTCTAATCTGATCATATGCCGATTCAGGCGCTTTCTTTTGTCCGTTAATAGAAATATATTTCTCTAATATAAATGGGCCCTCTGTTGCAGCAGCTATCCTTTTATCTTGATCATCGTGAACCCATTCCGGAACATCTCCAATTGGTAGTGACATTTTATGAACCAACGGATATAATGTATCATGAAGATCCTCGGTATGTTGTTGCCCGGTCATCCACACAAAATCTCCGTTATCATCCAATATTACATGGTAATAGCCTATATATTCTTCGCCAGCCCTTAAGCCAGTTTCATCTTTATCTTCTCCAATTACAAATTCGCCTCCATAGGTGTAATAATATCTTGGGGCGCCAGTAATATCTGTCGTTTCTGTACCCACATCGATATAATTTATCGTGAATGAACCATCCGGATTCATTGCCTTATTCAAAGTGAGGGCACTATCAACAGTCATCTCTTCTAATAAATAATAAGCCATATCTTGTACTTCTGGATGCCATCCGAGCTTATCCATATTATCTGTGAACTTGGCCGCCATAAAGTTTACTTGCTCGACTACCAACTCTTTAAGGATTATTTTGGCATCTTCCTCGGTGGCCCTAACAGCCTCTAAATTCTTATCTAATCTATAGGCCCCTAGTGTTTGAAAAAGCCCTGCATCGCCAGTAAGTTTTGCAGTCAACAAATCATCCCGAAATGGATAGTCATATTCTGCTTGCATATCATTAAGTCTAAAAAGAGCATCTAAAACTGCAGGCGGGGGATCCTGTATATCTCCGCTATCGATAAGCATTGCATACATTTGTACCGATTGTTCCAAAAATGCATACCAAAATTCTTCATCTTTAAAAACATTAAATAATTCCCAAAGAGGAGGTTGTGCATCTTTAAAATGACTTTCCATAACTTCTATAATGTAAGAAGCATAAACAGAACTAAGTACCTCCGGACAACGCGGCGCAAACTTCATAAATGTTGGAAATCCTTTGATAAAATGTGCGCAAACATATATTCTGATGGCCGCCGTAATAAGCCCTACCATACCAGCTTTTGCAGGACGCTGTAAAATTCTATTATACGGTAATTCTAAGGCGCAAACTGAATCAGATTTCAATCTTTCATCTTCCGGAATATTCGGGTATAGATCATCAATCATCTTTTGAATTTGTTCGAAATCAATTAGATCGGTTTTCGTTGGCTCGCACGGATTTGGTTCAGGGAAGAATGCATCTATTAATCCAAGCCACCCTTCTGGCTGCTGCGGTCTAACATGAAATGCGGGACGAAGATATCTTCCTCCGAACGTAGCAGGATCTAAATAAATCACTCTTACATCATCCATTGTGCCGCCGGCTAAAAGAGTATTATGCTGGTTTAAGCTGATACCCAACACCATATCTTTTTCGGTATACCCGTATTCCGCGCCAAAGAAAACTTGCTTTGCTTGATGATACGGTACGAAATTAGTAGGATCATTGGGATCCGCAATTCCATACGTAAAATCTTTTGGTGACAAGGTGTCAAAGCTAGCGCCGTAAGCCCATCCACTTTTTTCTTTTGCATTAATATCGGCAACGGTCTTGAAGAATGTATCTAAAGTATTTTCTATAAATTCAGATCTAAAAGTTTTGGCTGCAGCCAGGGAAGGACCATCGCCATTCTCTTTCTTTATTAATTCTGATAACAAAATAGTCGGAGGCTCATAAGTTGCCTTTGTCTGGAAGGAATTCATAAAAGCTGGATAATCACTCAAAAACTCTTCACCCACAACATCAAGGGTATTGTCCGCAGCTATAAATTCATATTTAAGGGGATCTAAAACATCGTACTCGACACTTCCAGCTACCATGGTGTTGCCAACATCAATTTTACTTTCGAGCATCTGGCGCCCAACGCCGAGAGTACCTTCAAGCAAAGATTGTACGGTGGTGTCGTCTTCGTTAACAACGTCAAGAAGTTTCGCATGAGGTGATTCAGCAGCCTCTAAGTATACGTTTACATTGGCCGCCATGTTAAACCTCTCGATGATTTTTATTCTTACGTTATCATCTGGTCGGTTGGCGATTACTCCATCTTCATTTTCTACCAGATCACCAAAATAGGTATAAATATCAAACCCATATGAATATGCTGACTCTGGTTCGATGCCCGATGCCATACCTTTAGCGTTATCACTAAATGATAAAGTTATATCAGGATTTGCCTTTCTTCCCTTTATCGTAAACTCAACTTCCTCAATTCTTCCGAATTCGGGGATCCCAGCATCTTCATTAATTATCGGCTCCATTTCGACATTATAGCCAAAATCCGGAAGTGCCACCAAATCAACATTAGAACTAAAACTGCCAGAAAAAACACCCAATTCTTCTAATGTTTTTGTCCAGCTTTCATCATCTTGCCAATCATTATTTAAATCAACTTTTGCTAATGCAAATTTTTCAACATCATTAATCCCATTTTGTAAATATGCGGCAACTTTCGTTGGGAAAGCTCCCCGCTGAAGTTGTAACATGTGAGGTGCTGCCATCACCGCAAATAAAGGGTTAAGTGCTGACATCGCCAGCATCAAATATTGATCTGGCTCCCAGGTTCCATAAAAATCGACGTAAGGGTGTACCGACATGCGCTTGAAAGCCACATTGATCATATGCGCTGTCAGTGGATTACCCATAGTGTCCGATAATATCATATTTAACATTCCCCAATCAGATGGCATTGGCCCGGATCCAAGCATGTCAGTTAAAAAATCAATTTTAAGTTGTTCTAAGGTAGCACCAAGACCACCGACAACAGCCGTTGCCGCCACTTCTGATTCATATGGTATCAGTCCGTTGTCACAGCCAGGATCAGAAACAAGGGGGGGCATGTTATTTTCTAGAAAACCATCTAGATTCTGCATAATAGAACTAAGATCGCCCAAGTCATCCTTCATTTGATCTTGTAAATTGTCGCACATTTCTCTTGCTTGTCCTGCTGTTGCTCTTCCACACAAAAGATCGGCCCTTAATTCACAGAATTGTTCTAATAATTCTGGATCAGCACAAATTGTAGGATTAGCTGGTGTTGCATCGTTTTCTGGCAATTGATCTGTGTAATCCTGTAAATTTGATCTGAACGGGGCCGGCATTAAATTGCCTATATTTTTAAAAAAACTACCGATTGCCTCTTTGTTGGGAATGGCAGATCTATAATCTGGATACTCATACTCTATAAGACTATCTACGATATCAAGCATATCATTGGCAGGATTACCCAAAAAAGCGTTAATTAATTCTAATTGCGTCAAAGAAGATGAAATATCTTCAGCAAAGGCAAGTGTTTGTTGTTCGTCAGCTAGTGCTGCAGCGCCAACACCCAAAGAAGAAACCAATTCAACAACAGCACTATCAACAGTTTCATCATCAGCCTCTTCCCCACAAATTGACTCTCTAATCATATCTTTAAGCACATTTGGGTTTCCAGACGCTAATGCTGTTGTAATATCACCAGATTCTACGGCATTAGAGATCGCATCGCCGACAGCTTCACATACTTTAACCAACAATTGCGTTAATATTTGCGTGATTGCCGCGTGAATCATTTTCTCAAGAGCTTCAAATAAAGCCCCGAACAGATCTGAAATTTTAGGAATCCACCCAAATGGATTAACTAATTTCGGCCACACAACATCATTAATATCTCTGCAGAACGGATTCGGCAATTCTAAGTTATGCATGAAATCTGCTACGTCAGGATTAAGAAATGGAGTAGTAGGGCAATCCACTGCAAGAATAGTATTAGCAACTAATTGCGCGCCAGGGAATTTGTTTAATTCATCCAATAATGTTAATAAGTCATCCTGATAAGCCTCCATGATGGCACTGACATAAGCTTCCATGGCAACTCTAACACTAAATTGAGAACCAGTGCCCCCACTAACAATATCATATCGTTGAGCTAGCGTTCTTCGAGTAGATTTATAAGCGATTTCCACGTCCTCGGAAGATGTACCATAAGCGCTTGGACTTTCTGTCTTTTCTTGTTCAGAAAGGCTATCGTCAGTCCAGGGTTTTACCAAAGAGACGCCGGCGCCTATCGCATCTGAAATTTGTTGATTGATGAGTTCATCGTCAAAAATCTCACCTTCTTCTAATTTTTTTAAGGCTAATTGTTCTATTTCTGTCTGCCGGCTTGCTTCAAGTTCAGAAAATAAAACACCAAAATTATTAATTGACATTCCCCGCACGCCACTCTCAGTAACAGCACCCAAAGCATCTTCAAGGGTAAGCCCACCCATCAAGCTTGTCATTGCTTGCATAAAAGTATCAAATAAGCCACACATTTTGATATCATCAAAACCTTCAGACCATAATTTATCTAATTGTTCTTCTCCAGTTGACGTGAAGCTCTCGGCGCCGGCATTAGCCATCCTATCACAGAAGTCTTCAAAAGGCGCCGAAGAAGTTTCAAGCGATTGATGTTCTTGCTCCTGGGCCATGGCATATATATCAGCTTGCTCTTGCGCTGGATCAGTATCGTCTGAAGAATCGGGATTCGGCGTTACCCCCATATCAATATCTTCTTCAGTTTTTTCTAAAAGAGAAGCTTTACATGCTGACTCGTGAAATTTATATGCAATTGCATCACCAATGCTAAAGACTTCATCAAGAATATCTTGACCAAGCTGTTTCCCTTCTGCCGCTAAAGCCTCCGCGACACAACTAGACTCCTCTTCCGATGTTGTATCGCTTATATATACTTCTGGATAAGTATACTTAATAACAAACTCTGTCCAGGGCATCGGAATTCGAGCGGTAAGATCAAGAACCATTTCGTTTAGTTGGGTAAAATAAGCCATGGCTGTTGAATCTTTCCAGGCTGACTGGGCCCTTAGCTCATCCAGCTTGTCCGTCATGACAACGGCCACATTATTACAACCCTCAGTAAAAAATAAAATTTTCTTTAAAACATAGTCCGGAGAAAATGTAAACGTTATTTCCGTAATCGCCGTACTGCTATTAAATATTTCTATGGCGCCGGGTTCGGGAATGCTATAGCCACGTTTACTTAAGAATGCATTCAATTGAAGTAAAACATTTCCCATCACGGATTTACCAAAAACACCCATATCTCCATAATTTTTTAGGTTAAATAACCTATCATCTTCTGCAAATAGGATGTTTGAGCGATTGACTGCTCTTAAGACTTTTAGATATCGACTATAAAGAGCCAAACTTACGCGTACTTTTCTCATTAGCTCATCGATATTTTTAGCAACATAAGTTACCTCAATATCGGTGAGTTCTTTTTCCTCATCTTCAATCTCTTCTGGCAAAGCATCGCTAAGACTATCGATAACTTCGAATGGCACAGAATACAGAAGTTTTAAATGAGATTTATTACGAGGCGATAACCAATAGTCTGTATGTTCTATCGATTGCCTAACAACGTCTATGGTTTCATCAGAATCATCTTTTCCATAAACTTGTAAAAGTGCAACGATGGCCGTATCTTCGTATTTTACAAATAATTCTTCTAAAGCGGCTGCAGCTTCTTCTTCTGTAGATTCTGTCGAACCGTCCGCTTCGCAATCTAGATCACCAATTGATGTTTCATCTGTTGTAACAGTAATCTGATACATGCAGTTCTTGCCGTTTAGAAACGGCTCATAGAGTGTTCTTTTTCTCCAATTGGGAACGACAGCGGCTGGATTGGGAGTGCATGGGGGACAATATTCCCCTTCTTTTAATACTATTGCGTCATCACAAACATCAATTAGGAGATTGCCGTCTATATCCTGTAAAGGAAGAAATTTTGATTTAGCCATTGTTGTGCCTTCTGTTTATAATTAATTCGTTCTTACATTTCTGCTAACAATATATCTTTCGCCCGAAGGGGATAAATAGTTAAATCTCCAAGCTTTTGCATTAGTTCTGGTCTGCCATAAAGAATTTATAACATAAGAATATTGGCCCAATACCGCTGTTGGTGCGGCTGCAGCAATCCATTGCTGGGGTGTAATCCCCAAAATAGAGTTATAATTTGCCTGTATAAGCGCGAAATTCTCCAGCGCGCTCCAGATCTCTTCAATAATATCATGTAATTCGCGAAGAGCGTGCATGGTTACTTCACCCTTGGCTACACCTTGGACTTGGCTGAGTCCGGCGCCGAAATAGGCTGCAGCGGTCTCGCTATAACTATTTCCTGCAACCAAATCGATCTTAGGCGCTATTGGTTCTGATTTGCCCCCCAAAGAATTTGGTTCACCATTTTGACCAAATTTTCCACCTCGCATCCTTCCAGTTGTAATTCTTACACCTTCGCGACCAATAATTCTAACACCATCGGCTTTAATGCCGATGCCAGAACGAGCCTCCATGCCTTTGCCCTCGTTAACCAAAGGATCAGAGGCTAGCCCAAAAATCTGATCAATATCGCAAAGTCGCGAAATATAAATACGAGCCGCATCGGTACCAAAATTATTATCGACAACGGAGAATACCTTTGGTCCTTTGCCATCATTTGCCGAAGAATGTCTTCCTACAACCAAATCAATTGCGGGCGCTAGTACACCTTTTCCACTATAGCCGCTCGCATTTCCGGCCGGGGGGACTTGCCCAAGTGTTATATAGGCATCACCTTGGTCAGCTACTTTTAGGACGCCGCCGGGGGGGACATATGAAAACGGTACTTGACAAGGACGAGTGCTAAATAAACCGGTGCCGGGAGGGACCGAATTAATTTGTATGCCTCGATCAATCAAATTTTGTACAGAGAGACAGCTTTCTGAATCTTCTGAATCTTCTGAAGTGCCTTTCAGAAGGTCACTATAGCTTTTTTTATCACCCATATTGAAATCCTATCTTTACGATGTTGTCGCGGCGCCGGCGATCTTTCCTTTTTTCTTAAGAATGACCGTATAATCTCCTATAAATTTCGTATCATAATATCCATGCTTATCAATCTTAGCCTTAAAGGCAACCTTTGCAGTATGACTGACATTGCCGCCGGCTAGAAGGGCATGCTCACTTTCTATTTGGTAAACAACGTCTCCATGAGTTTCATCACCTCGCGATCCGGGGCGCTTTTTTATAAGTATATCGCCCACTTGCGCTTTAAATTTACCACTATTTAAAGACCATAATGTCCATCCACCTTTTCCTTCGGCGGCGCCGGCGGCATAATACGCATGTGCAGCAGATTTTGGAAACCCAGAATCCACAGCCGTCATTACATAAGAAATAAAGGCGGCCGACCAATGGGTGCTGGCGTCGGATCCTGGGGGCGCCTGAACCCACATGGGGGTTTTTCCCGTTGTTTGCTCATTATAGCCTACATTATTCCAATAAGCCTTTAATTTATCATAAACCGATGCATCTGTTTCCACCTTGTTGACCCAGAAATTTAACTCATTTCCTACAACACTCGTCAATTTCGTCAGCGCCTCTCCTTCCACATATTCCTTATTGCTAACTTTTTCGGCTGCAGCTACTAATTTATCTATCAAATGGGGCCCCATGCCCTCTCCAAACAAATCGGCAAGACTCTGACACGCTTCGGTGAGTTTTGGGCTTTGACCTTTAAACAGGAGATCCACTCTAGAAAAAACTACATTTTGTAAATCATATGGCATATTATTATCGCCAGGATCGGCCGTGACATATATATGATCGCCAGGGCTGATTGGCTTATCGGTATCGGCTGTGGATAACGTAGCTCTTGTGTGCAGTGATGTCAGCAATGCCGTGTCTTCTACGTATTCCGTGGTAGATTGTAAACAAGGATCAGTCAAAAATTTATTATGAGCCATTTGATCATCTAAAATTCTACACATAAAAAACTTTTTTGAGACTGTGCCTTCTAGTCTTTTTCGAGTTTCTGGATCATCTGTGGCCGATTCTGGGCCGGCATATGCTACTGGATGTGTCAAAACTACAGCGCGAAATTCAGTTTTACCCTGGAATATATCCAATCCGCCTGTTCTTTTGACCAAGGTGGCCAGATTCTCCCACGCGTCTTTGAAGGAAGTAGCCATAAATTATGCGCTCCCGGGGCTATTCTGAATCAAGTCGAAAAGATCGTTTTTGTCTTCTTCGCTTAAATCAAAACCTTGAGATTGCGCCTTCTGCCTTAAGGCAATCAGTTTAACTAATTGCTCGTTGGAGCGCTGCATAGTCTCAATATGTTTGGCGGCCACGGGACTTAAATATTTGTTTTGGTCGGCATCAATGGCGATCTGATTCGCAATCTCATTAAGGAATTCTCTCGCTATCTTTCTGTCATTACGAATGTTATCAAGCGCTTCGTCAATAAGTAATTCCAGATTTTTTGTGCTCATAATAATCCATTTTCCCAATCATCTCTAAAATTATTGTACCTTTTACGAAACTTTTTAAGAGAATTAACGATCTGTTTTGTATTGAGCCCCGTTATTTCTCGGAGATATAGATAAATAGCTTTTTTATTAAAAATTTCGATATCTTCTTTTGACTCAAAAAGAATAATAATTGCTTTATAAACTTTTAAGTCGTTTTCCTTCATCTGCGATACATCCCACGATTTCAAACTGTTGTAGAACATTCGCCAAAATTCATCTTCTTCTCTCTTTGAAACATACGATTCGTTTGTTGACAAATATTCTTCTTCATATTTTTTTGAAATATTTCCAATCTCAATTTCTCGTTTGTTGCGCTTTTGTTGTTGTTTGACTTTATGTATAAACCAATTTTTAGTAATGACAGAAAAATAAGAAAACGCTTTGGATCCTTTATTCGGATCATATTTGTCCAATATCGTTACAAGCCAAATCTTACATTCATCTCTTAGAGAATCAATGTTTGGCAAATTAGTAAATTTATAACTAAACACAATTTTATCAACCATCTCATTGAAAGCTGGTTGGATATATTTAATATATAAATCAGTTCTTATCTTAATGCATGTTGTGTTTGCATACTCTACTATTGCGTCTTCATGAACTTGCGTAAAGTAATAGTTCTTCTTCGGGCTACGCCGACGCGATTTCTTCGCTGTTATCATCTAGTTCTTCTCCACTCTCTTCTTCAGTTTCAATGGCCGTTTCTTCCGTTAACGAATAAATGTGTTCAAATGTTTCCAATTGTTCATTAAAGGACACAGCATGATTTAACAAATGTTCTAAAGTAGCATCGCCATAAAACATTTCTAATTCGTAAACTGATTTTACATGTTTCGCAAAAGCATCTATCATGTCTTGAAGATCGCCTAATTCTTCAGAAACAAATAATAGGCGCGTAATTGCCGCTCTAGCATATACAAAGACGCCTATATTGAATATTACTGATAAAAATAGTACTGCAGATAATATTATTTCAGGACGGTTCATATATTTCCTCCTTGGATTTTTGTTTTTCTTGTTCTAAAGCCTCTCGATTTTTCTCGATGTATTCTTCTGTAAGCTCACCAATTGGCACATCAAGGGGCTTAGTATTCTTTTTAAAATGCAAAGGAGTAGTTAGCACCTTTGTTAAAGAATCAAGCGAGTTACATTTTTTACAATTTAATTCAGGTATTTCATCAAATAAATGAAACATTATATGCTCATCATCACATTCTTTGCATTTGTAACGATAGCGCGGCATTTATTTGTTTCTAACCATACTTAACAAATCTTTTTCAGTAATTTCGCTACTATCTGTAAATCTAACGGTGGGGGGATTTTTAACCACCAACCCATCCTCAGTTTCTGCCAATTCGAAACTCTTCAAAATGGGCACAATATCAAGTTCATTTAAAAGTGATTCTTGAAGAGCCATCATAATAGCCCCTAATGCTTGATTAGATAATTTCATTATTGTTAATTCGTTCATTTTCTATCCTTTTTTTGTTTATTAATGATATTCGTTGTAGAATACTTTTCTATTCTATCAAAAAAATAAATTTTTGTAACACATTTTTCTCCAATTACTTGTTTTTCTTTCCAATCTGAGCCTATTACCATAATATCGACGCTATTCTGTGTCAAACATTCTTTCAATTGTTCGTCAGTATCATAAATACATACATGATCGATCCAGCGAATCGCTTCTAATACAAGCTTGCGTTCTTCTTGCGTATTAATTGGACGTGAACTTCCTTTTGTTTGTTTAACGCGCCGATCTGAATCTATTCCCACTATCAGTCGGCTTCCTAAAGAATTGGCATATTTAAATAGCTCAATGTGCCCTTTGTGCAAGATGTCATAACATCCGTTTGTCCAAACAATCATACGGTGTTGACTCCCTTCTTCTGTACAACTTGAGTTGCGCATTCATTAGCAAACCTAATTGCACTTTCTATATTTTTATTTTCAGTAAAATTCTTAGCAAATGCAGCAACAAAAGTGTCGCCGGCACCCGATGGATCTTTAATTTCAACCAATGGAACTGGATATATTACGTCATTATGCATTGAACCATCGGGCCCAAGTGTCACTATCATTTTGTTATATATCTTATCATTTATTAGCTTTCTGCTTTTGTCGAACTCTTCGTTGTTAATTTTTATAAATCCAATATTTTTACACCAATCGCCTAATATCTTCTTTGTATCCAAAAACGTATTGTCATGCTGATTGGAAATATATTCAATATCTTCCTCAGTTAAAAATCCCTTATTATAATCAGAAATAATAATTCCAGAATATGTAGAAAAGTTAATATTTTTTAATTTGGAGCGCCGTATTTGTTCGTCGTTTACATCTAATCTCATAAACATATGATTAGAGCGAACATCTATAAATCTAGTTTTTGTGATACTTCTCCAATTCTTATTTGTGCATAAGTTAGCTTTGCAGCCTAAAGCAATTAAATTTCTCTGAACATTTTTCGCCATTCCGCCATTTTCTTTTAACTCAACAGAATTAAAAATAGGCACCGGTGCTTCGGGACATATTCTGGTGCAATTACCATAATGGAATATATCCCTACAGCTTTCTCCGATGACCAAAAATTTCATTATTATTAAGCTGCCTTTACAATTTTACAAATGTGATCAATTTCTTCATTGGTTAACTCTGGATAGTTGGGCAGAAAGAAGCCGCAAGAATGAATCCAATCACTTATAACACAATCAAAATGTCCATATCGCTCATACCAAAATGGATGGCGCCCTAAGTTTCCAGCGCTAAAAAGTCTTGTTTCAATTCCATTGTCGACTAGCGCGTTAACAATGCTTTTACGATGTGGACTACTTCTTGCCAATGCTCCAAAAGAAATTGATACAGGAAAGTTATTTCCCCATTTTTGATATTGTACTATACCTTCCAAATTTTTTGCATAACGAATATGATTTTCATTTCGGCGTCTCGCTGCCCAATCTGCTTTATCGATTTGTCTCAAGCCAAGAAATGCCTGTAAATCCGTAGATCTTAAATTAAAGCCGGGTACAAAAAAGGAAAACGGCTTATGAAAATCATCAATTCCGTATTTTTTAATCAATCGATTGTATGATTCCTCATTTAAGTCTTTAGCCCAGCCATGACTTCTTAGCATCAACAACATATCATATAACTCGGGATCGTCAGTATTGACCATGCCACCTTCGATTGTGGAAAGCTGATGTCCAAAATAAAATGAGAAAGACGACATATCCCCGATAGTTCCGACCTTGGTACCATCCTCATATGCCGATCCAAGGGCAGCACAAGCGTCCTCTAGCAGTGTAAAATTATATTTGGACTTCAGTTCCAATAACCTTTTTTTATAGTGTGGAACGCCCAAAACTTGTACAAATATGACAGCATCGGGACTTTCTTTTTCACATATTTTTTCTAACTGATCAAGGTCAATACCAAATGTATTTGCATCAGTGCCAACCATAATTGGTTCTAGTCCAAACTGTATTGCTGGGGCTATTGTTGTAACCCAGCCAACAGAGGGTACAACAATCTTTTTGTTTTTAATTCTGCCGGCTTGTATCGCTGTCGCGACCATCAGAAGATTCGCCGAAGAGCCGGAATTGTTGAAAACGGAATATTTTGTTCCAATATATTCAGCCCATTTGTCCTCTACTTCCCAAGTTAATTTCCCCTTGGTAAGTCTTGGATATGTCTTTAGCCACTCACAGAGAGCATCGACATCTTCTTCGTTAATTGTTTCTTTTGCTAGTGGGTATTTTATTTTCAAAGTCTAATCTCCTTAAATTTGTTTCCATTTTTATCTCTCGCAGACAACACGGGGCTCTTAATCATCCAATCGATTCCGATATCAGGATCATCCCACGCAACGGTTACTTGGCTATCTGGGCCGTCATATTCTTTTGACCACTTATAGTAGAACACGCACTTGTCAGAAAGACATAGGTGTGCGTTAATGCACCCAGGTGGCACTACAACGACGGCAGGCTCATTGTCGGACACTAGGTATGTTTCTACATTGCCGTAGGTGTCTGAGCCTGTTCTGGTGTCGACGATGGCAAGCTGGAACTGTCCAGACAAACAGGATATCAATTTTGCAGTGTGACTATCTCCATGAAACCCTCTCAGCGAACCGAAGCGAGAGATCGTGATCTTGTCCGCGACAAAATCATAATCACAATATTCTTTAGAATATAATGTCCATATTTCTCCCCTGAAATCCTGAAAGGTGTCTAATGTAATCTTAGAAACTCCGTCAATATTTTTAGATTTTATTCTTTTTATTATTGTATTCATTGAAGTCTTGTATAAAAAATATTATTTCTCGCCATAATAATCACCATATTCCACAACTATAGTGCTCTTTCCGTCTGTTCTGGTGTATGCTTTTTGATAGGCTGGAAAGATGTCTTCTGGCTCATCGCAGCGAATTACTTCAATGTTTCTAAGCATCCCTCTAAAAACTTGTGTAAAGTCTCCCGTGTGCTGCACCTGTGGATTCAATGGTCGTACCGAGCCGATTCCAACCCTAATAATAGCTTTAGGTACATATTCTCCGTGAGAATATTCTTTCAACCTATCGAGATGATTAACCAATTGATTCATTGATAGTAAAAGAAAATTCCATCGAGGATAAATACTAATTGGTATTGTCCCTGCCACAGACAAGCCGTTGGTGATTCCCATTTGCATTTCTTCGTCAACAGGCATCTCCAAAAGCTTGTTCCTGTCGACATTCTTAAGTGTATTAGACATCGCTGTTCCGGAGTACTCTACTGCCTGACCTAAAAACATTGTATCTGGTTGTTCTCCCAGATATTCCATAGCTCTTGCTAATTCATCAAAATACTTTCCCATCAGAATTGCACCCTTTTTCCGGCGCCGGCATGTGGCCATTTCTCCATCGGATATTTATAGTATGTGACATATTCATCATTAATATCTTCGTATGTTAACTTTTCCATTCCCCAAGTTGCACGCGTGTTTGTACAAACAGATTTTCCGTTATCCTCGATGATAAAATGAATCGGCAGCTTATGGTTGCGAGAATATTTAATACACTCATGCGCAACTCCAGTCTCAGATGTCATGTCTCCCATAAAGCAATACACCTTGTTCTTTCCGCCTTTCCTCTTGATATCCAGAGCAATGCCAACCGAAATAGGAAGTGCCCCTGTCACGATTCCTGAACATAAAACTCTCTGCTCCGAAAAGCAAAGGGAGATGGAGCGTCCTTGTAGAATGGCATTCCTTAGCTCATCCTTGGGTACCCCCTTTAAAAGGCACTGGTAGTGGCTCCTCCAAGAGCCCAACACCCAATCTTCCGGACCGATGTTGTGTTTTTTAAACACTTCAATTATTTGTTCTTCGTTACCATTATAAAGATGGACAGGCGCCTTGATTTCCGCATTATCAAAGCGGGCTGCCATTTCATTTTCGAACTTTATAAGATCTTCTTTTGTGTAATCAGTCATCAGTCACCCAATATCTTTCTTTTCAATTTTATTTCTGTCATCTTTTCAATCTCTTTCCTGATAGATAATCCAAATTTATTCTCAACCATTGCCAGATATTTTGGATTTTTATAATACTTTAAAAAAGCATTATCCCTGAAGCCTAAAACTTCGGCTGAAGTTAGATGCCTAGTTGGAAGAGGCTTCGACTCATAAGAGTGCTGAGAATAGCCAACATAATTTTCTGGTAGCTTACCCTCGTCCTGCATGGCTTCTAGATAAAGTTTTGAACCAGGGTATGCCATGGTACAATAAAAATTAGAAAATTCACAATTTAAGCCAATAGCAAGATCTAAAGTATCCTGCATCGATTCTATATCATCTTCCGGAAGGCCGAAGATATAATTTCCTATTATATTAATACCGGCAGCATGTATTTCTTCAACTAAAGTTCTAATATTGATATCTGTGAATTTCCCCTTTACTACGCTTTTTCTAACATCTGCATTTCCAGACTCTATTCCTAGTGCTAGCCAATTTATGCCGGCTTTTTTAAGAATATCTAAATATTCTTTCTTTACCGTGTCAATCCTAGCATATGCCCATATGTTGAAATTATATTCTTTTTCAATTAGCCTGTTACATATTTCCAGAAAATGTTTTTTATTATACACAAACATCTCATCAGCTATCTTAATATTTCTAATTCCCATCTTGTGAAGTTTTTCAAACTCCTCCATAATGAAATCTGTATTCCAGAATCTAAATTTATTTCTTCCATAGTTCCAGTTTTCAAGATTATTATTCCCAAACGGAGCATTGATGCAGCAAAAACTACATTGAAATGGACAACCCAAGCTTGTATAAATAGAAGCAAATGGTTGCCTGTCTCCACCGTTACTCATAGCATGCCAATTGGAGGTTCTATATTTTTCCATAGGAAGCAGATCCCACGCCACTCCAGGCAACTCACTATGAAGGTTTTCTTGAGAAATTATTGAAGCAGGCGCATTGCATTTAATAACATCTCCGTCCCTATACCACAAGCCAGGCACATCGTTTAGTTGCTCCCTGTCGTTCATATCTATTTTTAACAAGCCAGCAATCGTTTGAGGGCCCTCGCCTTGGCACACAAAATTTGCCTTCTCCATTTCCATTGTCTTTCTAGAGACGGCAGATGGGTGTAAGCCAACCAATAATGTTTTAATGTGTTCGTAATTGTCGTGCAACAGATCGCACAACATGCTGGCGCCTTCCATGTTTTGTGTCGAGGCGGATGGCTGTTGGCCATATACAACTATAGCTACCAGTTTCGGATCTAGTGAGACTATATTTTTTGCAGCAGTTTGTACATCTAAATTTTCTGCCTCACAGTCTATAATTTTAACATTATAGCCATCCTGACGGGCTCGATTTGCAAGAAGACCTGCCCAGATTGGTGGCTCGATTGCAGAGTATTCCTTGTTTAAATCCTGATATATTCTTTTTGATGCGTTCGGATGTACAAATACAATATCTATTTGGCTCATTCTTTCACCTTAATAGTTTGCAAACCATGGCTCCTCAATGATCTTATATGCGTTGATAAGTTGATATATGCCATCATCTAAATCATATTCACACTCGAAACCTTTTGAATAAATCTTTTCACTGCTTACAATATAATCTCTAGTGTCTGGATCTGAAGTAAACTCTGCACGGATTATCTCTAGGGGAAGGTGTTCTTGTATCTTTTCGGCAAGCTGCAACTTGTTCATGTTCAGAGCATCGTTACCGACATTATAAGTTTGATTCTTGCAGTCTTTCCAGTTGTTGATTACATAGGAAAACGCACGGCATATATCTTGAATATGAACATAGTTCCTCATAAATTCGCACTCATACAGAACCAATATTCTTTCTCTCAGAGTCTTTAGTACAAAATTGTTTACCAATAAATCTGTTCTCATTCGAGACGAAACGCCATAGACTGTTGCCAGACGGAATGTCACATGATTCTCTACATCTCTATAGGCATTTTCTGCCGCCACCTTTGTTTTCCCATATAAAGATACTGGATTTAGCGGTGACTCTTCTGTACACACCGATCCATCTTTACTTGTTCCATAGCCAGAATTAGTACAAGGATATATCACCCACTGATCTGTTCTCTTATTTTCTGCTATCCACTCATTTACTTTGAAGTTAACTTCTTCTGCCTCTTCTGGCTTCTGATCGCACAGAGGAAAGCCGACAAGCGCTGCGAGAGGAATAATGATGTCCGCGGTTTCCATGCTTTCATGCAGAAGCTCCAGATCCCTAACATCGCCCTTTACAAACTCAAAATTCTTATGGCCGGCATATCTAAGCAGAGATGTCTTATCATACATCATAATATCGTATGCAATTATTTTATAATCTTCAATAAAATACGATATAAGCTCGCTGCCAATGTATCCGGCGGCGCCGGTGATTAAAATTGTTTTCATAAAGAAATTCTCCCAAGCAATATATCTCTGAACATAAGCCAATCAGATATTTTTGCCTTTATGGGATTTTTAAATGCTGCTGGTGTATTCTTTTCGTAAAGAAAGTGCCCTAGCCATGCAAAAGGATAAACGACAAAAGGCACTAACGGTATCAAATACCAGTGCATGCCGTATAAAACGAATGCCGTAAAAAATATTGTAACCAACTGGCCAATAAAGTGCATCCTTCGGCAACGAGGATCCTGATGTAATGTCAGGTAGTGTTCATAATATTCTTTAAGATTCATCCCAGCTTATCTCCCAATCTTTAAATTCTGCCGCCAAACAATCGATTTTATAATCCTTTCGTCCGCCTGCTAGCTCCTGGATCTTGTTCTTCGCGGTATTCCTAATGCCATTGATACCGTGCGTTAATTCAAGATTATTTCCTTCTCTAATTCCCTTTCGATAATTCGACTCATTGTGCCATATATGAAGATTCATTTGTGATAAAACCACTATTGCTCTTATAGCCTTAGAATCTAATATAACATCCTTTTCCTTCAATGTCAAGTCAATATCGTGAATAATGTCCTTTATTTCTTGCTTATACTCATCTTTGTGCTCTGTGATAAACACTTCTTTTAGCTGAACTATAGACAATCTGTCTATTAACTCAGACAAAGTTGGTAAATATTTCCTATTCATATCCTTCTAACTCCAATGTTTTAATAATGTTCTCTGCTATAATATCATCGACGCACACATATTTTTTTGCAATCTCAAAATTATTTTTGATATGTGGCAACATTTCATTATAGAGTTCCTCAGATAGGTTGTCTAAAATCTCAAACAACTCTGGGCCTGTTTCAAATTTCAATATTCCTTTCTCATCAAAGAATTCCCCTATATTGTCACAGCCCCAAAAAATTGGCACAGTGCCACATCTGAATGTGTCGACGAGAGTTTCCGTAAAATAGTTTTTGTGATTTGCGTTCATAACGGTTATACTAAATCTGTAATCTTTCAGGGGAGTCAGTTTTGACTCAAACCCATTATATGCAGATCCCCAAAAATCTACCTCGTATCTATTTTTGATGGCATCCCCTATTATGTGCCTTAGCTTGTGCCCTCTTGACCACTCGCTAACAGAGGCAATGTGCGACAGCATTTTAGTTTTGTCGTATATTGCTGCTTCGGTATCGTTTAGCCACGAAGTCCCTAAAACATTTTTTACATATTTTGGCCCTCTGTCCAGCAGTTCTTGATCATATGTAAATATACGATCAAAACTATCCTCAACAGAAACAACCTGCCTGTACGCGAAAGGATGAATAGACCTACACTCAGACAAGAAAGCAACTTTATATTTGGTATTCACCTGAGAAACCATTGAAGAAAGTATATCCTTGTCAGTAAACAATGTTACTTCAACATCATCCTCTGGCAAGCTTCTCATCGGCTCTGCGGCGCACTCTTGGGCGCCACCACCATATACCCATTGCATTCTTTTTGGCTTCCATGCTCTACTCATCGTCCAGGCTTGATGTACATCAAAGTTATTTTCTTTTGTCATCAAACTATCATAATAATTAACTTTTAATTTCTTCATTTTATTCTCCGAAGAATTCTTCTGAATTAATCGCTTTATCACATATGAATAGATCATAGTGCGGTTTTCTCATTTGTAATTCAGTATACTTTGCGCCCCACTTTTCCAACTGTGCTGTCGTTAAAGAAGTCCAGTCTATGCCAGTTGTGCCGCCACGAGCAGTCCAATATATAATTTCATATCCTGCATCATATAGGCGGTTTATTTTTTCAATATTGTCCGGGAAGGGTGCTGCCGCCTCATAATTTCCATTTGTATTATTACAAATAGTACCGTCTATATCAACAATATAACGCATTAGGCGCCCTTCTCCAGCGACTTCTCCATTAAGACTCGATCTCCGGCGAAGTACTTGCATTCATGAACAGTGGGCCCGATACGTTTTTTATCATCATCGCTCCCTACAAGTTCTACTATCTGTACCATTATTGGTGTAGATTCTGGTCGATCTCGAAATTCATAACGTATTTCGGTCGGGGCCCAAATAAATCTTTTCATTTCTGAATGGTAAAAAGAAGGCGCAATAGAAGAATAATACTCAATTATATTTGACAACGACTCATGCTCGTCACCTAAGAAATCGCGTGTTAAGATACTCTTTTTATATCTGCAGAAAATATAGCCTTCGGCGGCCCAATCAAATTTAATTGTTTGAAATTCATTTTGGTTGGCAAAAAGGTGAAACACAGAAAACAAATTATATTTTTGTTGACATATCTCACACCATAGCCAATAACTAATATCGTCTACACCAATTACCGCACTATGTTTTACTAAATTCAAATCATTTGCCAATGCCTGTGCGGTATGCGAGCCATCAACCCAGGCAAAACAGAGTTCTTTTTCTTTTAATATTTCTGGCAGCTTTGGATCGTGCGATGATGTGCGATATACTTCAATTATGGCTGAATATTCTTTCGTATTCT
>Ga0209128_1000490_pt1 | contig 29685 bp, 26 predicted proteins | sample ETNvirnome_6_100_FD_184072 | JGI IMG/M metagenome (GOLD analysis project Ga0209128, IMG submission 184072) | Marine viral communities from the Pacific Ocean - ETNP_6_100 (SPAdes) (version 2) | ecosystem: Environmental > Aquatic > Marine > Oceanic | place: Pacific Ocean | collected 2013-06-19 | reverse complement strand
GTATGAAACCTTGATTGAGACCATTAATGATGTCTCGGCCCAAATTCACCGCAAGACCCTTCGAGGTGGTGCTAACTTCATCGTGTGTTCACCTGAAGTTGCTAACCTCCTTGAGTTTACCGCTGGATTCCGTGGTGCCGTGACTCACGATGATGATCGTGGTCAGGTTGGTGCTGTTAAAGTCGGCTCTTTGAGCAAGAAGTTTGACGTTTACGTCGATCCTTACTTCCCACGGAACGTTGTTCTCGCAGGACGTAAAGGTTCTTCTTTCCTTGAAAGCGGATATGTGTACGCACCGTATGTACCTCTCCAGATGACTCCAACAATCTTCGGTACCGAGGACTTCGTGCCGCGCAAAGGCGTCATGACTCGATATGCCAAGAAGATGGTCCGCCCGGATATGTACGGCTTGGTCGTCGTTCAAGATTTGTCATAGTATAATCTAGGACACATTAACACAAAAAATGCCCCCCCTCCGTTTTCGGAGGGGGGTTTGTTTATTTGGAAACTAATTAATGCGGAGGGATCATAAATGGCATTGCCAACACTAACACCAGCCAGCCAAATGAGCAAGGCGATATTGCCCATAACCGGTGCGGCCGCCGATGTCGCTGCAACACTTCCGCTTGGTATATATACATCTAATGCTTTTCTTTCTGGTGCCGCTGATCAAGTTGCTTATACATATAAGAAATTGGGTGGAGATGTCTTAGACATTGAAATGCTGGCCGGAAATGTTTATGCAAACTATGAAGAAGCTGTTTTAGAATATAGTTATTTGGTCAATTTGCATCAATCAAAAAATATTCTCTCCAACGTTCTTGGACAAACAACGGGAACATTTGATCAGGATGGAAATGTTGTAACTGGGCCGACTAATGTTAATTTAAAATTCCCCCGTGTTACTTTCGAATATGAAAGAAGGGTGGCTGATAATTTTTCTTTCAATGCTGATGTCGGAGGAACAATTCCAATTTATTCGGCATCTTTCGAGATTACAGAGCAAGAGCAAGATTATGATTTACAAGCAATTATATCAGGATCGTCCGCTAGCGGCTTGCAGCCCAACGGCGACCCTGCCCCATTCGCAGGTATTGTTGGAAATAAGAGGGTTATAATCAAAAAAGTCTTCTTTAAGACACCTGCTGCAATGTGGAGGTTCTTCGGATATTACGGAGGATTGAATGTTGTCGGAAACCTTTTGTATTATGGACAATATACTGATGATTCCTCTTTCGAGGTAATCCCTGTATGGCAGAATAAGTTACAGGCGAAGGCCTACGAAGACCACTTGTTCACACGCCTATCTCACTATTCATATGAATTAAAGGACAATAAATTAAGAATATTTCCTCAGCCACAACTGGTAGGCATATATAGGTTTATGTGGGTTGAATTTTCAGTTATACCTGATAGCTGGGATGAGGCTTCCGATGTGGATACTGGAATAGGTGGGGTTAATAATATTAATACTATTCCTTTCGATAATCTTCCCTATGAAAATATTAATGCGATAGGAAAACAATGGATCCGAAGATTTGCTTTGGCCCTATCGAAAGAGACTCTTGGTCAAATTCGAGGAAAATTCAATCCCATTCCAATTCCAGGATCGGATATTACCTTAAATGCATCCGATCTCTTAAGTCAAGCCCAGAATGAACAAGAAAAATTACGAGAAGAATTAAAGACAATTTTGGATGAGTTAACCTATGCAGAATTGGCCAAGAGAGATGCAGAAACAACGGAGGCGGTCAATACGATACAAACAAAAGTGCCAATGTTGATTTTCCAAGGATAAATATATAAGTGAGCAGCAAAAAAGACCAATTTGATGATGGTTTCAGACCTTATTTTCCCGAGGAAAAAAAGGCCACTGTCCCTGCACTGAAAGAAATTACCTTCATGCCCTCTACCATCGAGACAATCGATTACGCCCTGCACAATTGGATAAACGAAGAATTGGATATTTTTTGTTCGACCAACCAAGGGTGGAAGAAGGTGCCAATTATTTGGGTGTTGCCGGAAAGGGCATACCAGATAAAAGACAATAAGGATTTAAGAAATAAAGATAATATTTTTACCCTTCCCGTCCTAACAATAGAGAGAGATTCAGTAATAAAAGACCCGAATATGAAAGGGGTCGTGCAAGCCCACATTCCCAGCATAAATGATGCAAAGGGCGGAGCGATTACGGTTGCCAGAAGGATTCAACAAGAGAAAAGTGCAAATTTCGCCAATGCAGACGCATATCGTCTTTACGGCCAAAATACTTATCGTAGAAAAAATAAAAAGGTTGTTTACGAAACAATGACAATGCCAATTCCAGTTTATGTCGTGGCAAATTATAAAATAACGATTAAAACAGAATACCAACAACAAATGAATGAAATTTTCACTCCGTTTATTGTAAAGACTGGTCAAATTAATGATTTTTTTATTAAGAAAGACGGCCATAAATTTGAAGGCTTCATTCAGGGAGATTTTGGCTTAGCGAACAATGTTTCTAATTTAGGAGAAGAGGAAAGAAAATTTGAAACTACCATTAATTTAAAAATATTGGGTCATTTAATCGGATCAGATAAAAATGATGAACAACCAAAAATTACCATTCGTGAATCAGCGGCCGAAATTAGAATTACACGAGAAAGGGTGATGCTTGGCGACAAAAAGGAATATTAATAATCATGGCTGATAATGAGTGGAAAAAGCCTTCAAATCCGCCACCTCCGCTTTTTTTAGGAGAAAAAGAAAGAGACCTAGTAAAACAGGTTAATGATGAGCTTATGGAGCGCGTCATCGGACAGGCCATAACATATTTCCCACTTTCCATGGAGAGAACTAATTTTCATCCACTTTACGGAGAGGCAATAGAAAAGTGTTTTCTTCCCCCCGTTAGGGTATATGTTCTTGTAGAATTTGACGGCATAGGGACAATCACAGAAAATTATGGGTTAGATAAGACTTATTCTTTGACGGTCAGGTTCCATGAAAGAAGATTATATGAAGATCAAGACCTTTATGTGAGAGAAGGAGACTATATACAGTATGGGTCTTCATTCTTTGAGATTGTAACACTCACAGAAGAGAGAGAAATATTTGGTCAAGTTGAGGCAAGATTTCAGTTATCGGCCAAGTGTATTAAATCGAGAAAGGGGTTGATGGAATTCAAGGTTGTTTCTTAAATTTAAAGAAAGCTGGGATGATTGTAGAGAGCCTATAATTATTGTAGACTTTGAAATTTGTAGAGACTATTTATTAAAGAAAGAGCAATCTAATTTTAATTAAAATTTAGGAGAAGCATTAGATGTCAGTAAGAAAATTTAAGTTTGTTTCGCCGGGAGTTTTTGTCAAAGAAATTGACAATTCCCAACTTCCAGCCGTAGACACACCAGCCGGTCCTATAATTTTCGGGCGGCTCCCGCAAGGTCCGGGAATGCGACCTGTTAAGATCGACTCGTTTTCGGATTTTGTCCAGACATTCGGAAATCCTATTCCTGGGAAGGCCACTGGAGATGTCTGGAGAGATGGAAACCACCAGGGGACCACTTATGCTTCATATGCTGCTCAGGCTTACCTAAGAGCGGATGTTGGATCTATTACGGTTATGAGGCTTCTTGGTGAAGCAAACGCCGATGCTGTGAATCCAGATGGGTATGCTGGGTGGCAAACAGTCCAGTCGCCCGCAACAGCGGTTTCAGATAACGGAGGGGCATATGGGATCTTTATATGTCAATCTGGCTCTGGAGCTACCAAATCAGGTCATTTGGGTGCAATTTTTTATATGGATTCTGGCTCTGCCCTTATTCTTACCGGAACCGTGGCCCATACGGGAACCGCAATTGTCTCTGGTGGCGCCGCAGGACTATTCGAGGCCGCATCTGATACCCCCGAATGGACAGCCGCAATTTCTAATAGCACTGGGGAAATTTATAAAAGTTCCTTCAATTTTGACAGAAATAGTTCAAGATTTATTAGAAATGTTTTTAATACTAATCCACAAACAGTTAATTCTGCTGTCGTTCCCTCTGGCGGCTTCTCTAACGGTGAAACTGAATATTGGCTTGGTGAAAGTTTCGAATCTTATATCGCAGAAAAGATGGGCGATGGTACTTTGGGCACCTCCTCTTATGCAGTAGTTTTGGCTGTAAAAGAGAAAGATGATCAACGCCAGGATTCCCAACTAGCTCATACTGGATGGTTTTTCTCACAAGATTTGTCAAGTAATACTGGCTCTTATGAGGCCAGCAAGATGAAAGATTTATTCCGGTTGCATGCGAGAGATGCAGGTTCGTGGCTACAAAATAATTTAAAAGTATCAATTCAAGATTTAAAATATTCAAGAAATGCAGCAGGAATCAATCCTTTTGGAAGCTTCACGGTTCTCTTAAGGAAGGCAGATGATACAGATAACGTTGTAGAGGTTATCGAAAGATATTCCAATTGTAACCTAAACCCCAATTCAGATAATTATATCGCGCGCAAGATCGGCGACAGAGTTGTGAATTGGAATACAACAACAAAGGTTCTTCAAGAGCTGGGGACATATGCCAACATTTCTAAATATATCAGAGTGGAAGTACATCCCGATGTAGAAAATGGCCAAATCGATCCACGATTGTTGCCATTTGGAGTTTATGGGCCCGAAAAGCTCATTGATATAGCTGCGCAGCCCACAGCGATGAGCCCTACAAGTGTTTTATATAACGGTGACGACATCGCGTTGAGCATGTGCACCAGTCCAGCTCCAAATTTATTCAGCGGCACACTCCCGACCTATGGCTTAACTTGTTCTTTCCCTGATACACAAGTTCGTATCTCTGCGTCGGCCGGCGCCCTCACAAATCCCCAAGATGCTTATTTTGGTCTAAATGTTTCTTCTTATCTCGAAATTACGGGTGAAGGAAGCAACAGGCCAGATGAAGGATATGGTGATTATCTTTATTCCATTCCGCCAAATTTCCGGGATTCCACTAACTTGACTTATCAGTGGATTGTAAGCCTCGATGATTTGATTTTAACCGGCTCGAATGTTGTTTACTGGCAATCGGGATCGAGATCTGACGGAGACTCAATCACAGCGGGCGGAACTTATCAAACTCTGGTTGATACAGGATACACGAGATTCACATCTCCATTTTATGATGGTTTCGACGGCCTGGATATTATAGAAATTGAGCCATTTAGGAACACCCTTTTAAGTGAGGGGAGTACCTTAACTAACTATGCTCAAAATACTATCCGACGAGCAATTGACACGGTTGCCGATTCTGAGTTTATAGAGTGTAATATGATGAGCATGCCGGGATTGACAGATGCAACACTTACCGAACATATGATTCAGGTTTGTGAAGACCGGGGAGATGCCCTGGCTATTATCGACATCCCAGGCGCCTATACCCCGTTTTCGGAGGGAACTGCATATTATAGCAATGCTGCCAATAGAGTTGGAACTGTTTCGAGCACGGTCTCAACCTTGGAATCGAGACAAATTAATAGCTCCTATGGTTGCACCTATTACCCATGGGTTCAGATTAAAGATACCATTAACGGGAATCTTGTATGGGTACCCCCAAGTATTATAGCATTGGGTACATTTGCAAGCTCTGAGGCTGTATCGGAACTGTGGTTTGCTCCCGCAGGATTTAATCGCGGTGGACTTACCGAAGGCTCAGCCGGGATTCCGGTCTTGAATGTGACCTACAGATTGACCTCTAAAGACAGAGATGATTTGTACGAAGCAAGTATTAATCCTATAGCCTCTTTCCCGAATGAGGGATTGGTAATCTTTGGTCAGAAAACGCTACAATCGGTACCCTCTGCACTTGATAGAATCAATGTTCGAAGAATGTTGATTTATGTTAAAAAACAAATTTCACTGATGGCGTCTAGCATTCTTTTCGACCCCAATGTACAAGTTACTTGGAATAGATTCAAATCGCAAGCAGAGCCATTCCTTTCAAGTGTCCAGACAAGACTGGGAATAAGCGAATACAAATTAGTTCTAGATAAGAGTACAACTACTCCAGATTTAGTTGACCAGAATATTGTATATGCTAAAATCTTCTTGAAACCCACTAGAGCAATTGAATTCATCGCAATTGATTTCATAATTACGAACACTGGAGCGGGTTTTGAAGATTAAAAATAAATTTATCAACTATTTAAAGATACAGGAGAAACAATATTATGGCTGGTAGTGATTTTTGGACGAGTGCCAATGTAGAACCAAAAAGAAAATATAGATTTTTAGTGCAATTCGCTGGGGGCGGATCTGATATTGGACAGATGTGGTTTGCAAAAACTGTTAAAAAGCCAGAAATTTCAGTAAACGCCCAAGAACATGCTTATCTTAACCACAAATTTTATTTTCCCGGCACGGTAGAATGGGCCTTAGTCACAATGACCTTAGTGGACCCAGTTTCCCCCGATGCCGCCCAACAGATGGCGCAGATTTTAGACAGGTCTGGATATCCAGGCCCTAAAGAGTTGAATGATCCCAACCCGGAAACCATATCAAAGTTTAAATCTGTAGCTTCCTTGGGACAAGTTAAAATAACACAAATCGATTCAGAGGGAAATTCCATTGAGGAATGGACACTGAACAACGCTTTTATTACAAAGGTCGCTTATGGTGAGTTATCTTACGGTGATGACGCTCTAACGGAGATCTCTTTAGATATCCGATACGATTGGGCCACACTGAATACTTCCACAGGCGCCCAATTCTGGCAGACATAATTTATACAATTGAGGTGATATTTGTCTAGAAATAGCAAGAGAACGAATGCTGGGCTTGAGCCCACGCGCCCTGATGTGGCCGATCCAGCAATACAAAACGCAAGTCATAATTTAACCTTTTCAGCCCCAACAGAACATGTAGACCTTCCCTCCAGGGGGAGATACTATTCCGAGGGTCATCCTTTGCACAATAAGGATACTATTGAAATCAAATATATGACAGCAAAAGAGGAAGACATTTTGACTTCCAGAAATCTTTTGAAAAAGGGCCTAGCAATTGAGAGGCTATTATCAAGCATTATTATTGATAAAACAATTGATCCGGGCTCTCTCCTTATTGGAGATAGGAACGCCCTTATCGTTGCCGCAAGAATTACAGGATTTGGCGAGGAGTATGAAACAAAAGTACAATGCCCCGCTTGTGCGGCAAATGTTGATCATACCTTTGATTTAACAAATGTATCTGTAAATTATGCGGAAGAGGTTCCCGAGGAAGTTCAGGCGACGGATGGGAATACTTTTATTGTTTCTCTTCCAATAATGAAAATTGATATTGAACTTAAATTATTGGAAGGTCACGATGAAAGGCGTATTATACAGCTACAAGAAAACAAAAGAAAGAAGAAGTTGCCGGAAACTCCTCTCACCGACCAGCTAAGTGCCATTATCCAGTCCGTAAACGGAAGTGGAGACAGAAGCTCTATTAATTCTCTGGTTAATATGATGCCAGCTAAAGACACAAGATATCTTCGACGCCTTTATGATCGAGTTATCCCTAATGTCGATATGTCGCACAATTTTGAATGCACCGAATGTGGGTATTTGACAGATTTGGAGGTTCCGTTTACGACGGACTTTTTTTGGCCTAAGCGATGAATATATAAAGAACGTTTATGAAGAGTTCTTTTTGATGAAATACCATGGCGGCTGGAGCTTCATTGAAGCATATAACCTGCCCATTCGCATTAGGCGGTGGTTTCTTGAGAGAATGGTTCAGCAAATAGAGAAAGAAGCTGAGCAAATGAATAAGTCCAACAAATCAATGTGATAATTAATTCTTCAATAACTATTTATAAAAGAAGGGAGATATCTTATCATGCCAAATGGTTTTTGGACAGACGCTGAGTGGTCACCGAGATCAAAAAATAGATTTATTGTTGAACTGTATGCACCATATGCCGCCAATATCAATGGGTTGCATTGGTATGCAAAATCTGTAACTCTTCCATCTTTCGAAATTGGGAAGGAAGAAATTAAAAATAACATCGGCGCCGCACAACGTCATGTCTTCGCTCGCAAAATGTCCTGGAAGCCAGTAACTCTGGTATTGGTAGATCCGATAGATCTCAAAACCCCCAACGATGCGAAGCGCAGCGATATCGGCCGCCCCGGCGTTGGATCGCTTGACCACGCCGCCGCCGGAATCACCGCCGCTTCGGCCGCCGCCGCCGCTGTAGCCACCGCCACCGCCACCACTAAAAAAAATATAGTTAATTCATTTATCTCTGCACTTAATCAGATCTTTAGAGGTGACAGCCGCATATATAAAGGCGCCACAAATGTAAGCAAGGAAAAGATGAACGCGGGGTTCAGATCTGTTATAATAAAATCTTTAAATAATTATGGACAAATAATTGATCAGTGGAAATTAAATAATATAATATTAACCGGAATGGATATGGGCACTCTTTCATATACAGACGACGCACCCTTTGAGTTAACTCTAACATTTGAATATGAGTGGGCTGACTATGAGCTAGATCCGGAAAATGAGTCGAATGAAAATAAAAAAGTTTTTACGGGAGAAAATAATCCATGCGGATAATAGTAGGAGAAAACAGATGCCAGCAGATGATTTAGTAAAAATAGAAATTGATTTAGAAGAACTTAAAAAGAATGAGCTAAACGAAAGTTTCCTCATGATGTTCGGAACAATCTTAAAGGGCGTCGTTAAAAGAATGTTTGACCTTCCAGCCATCGATGGATATATCAAGGGAAAACCAGAAGATGTTAAAGCATTCGCCAAGGCAATTGGCAATGAAAAGAAATATATTGAAGTTGCAAAGAAGCACGGGTTAAATGATCCTAAAACTTACAGACAAAAATCAGTACTTCAAAAAGCGACAAAAGCGTTTGAAAAAGCAACAGGCATCAAGTGGCCGTTTAAGTAAAAGAGGAGTGATTTAAGAAATGGCAGATCCCAGAAAACCAACCTTAGCCCCCGGAACTCCCGATTCAGACGAGCTAAGGGAGTATACTGAACAATACAAGAAGTGGGCCGAGAGTGTCGAGGCCACGAAAGATGGTATTGAGGATTTGGGTGACGCCCAAGAAGAATTAGCCGCCAAAATAAAATATTTTAGGGAAATGCAGGCCGCCGGAAAACCCCTCAAGGACGCAGAACTGGACCAGCTAAAGGCGTACAGGAGAAGCCTCAGAGAAGTAAAAGATGCCCTAGATGAGTTAAACGAATCATATACAAGCGCTGGGTCACACGCGAAGGGTCTCGCTGGACAATTTAAAAATCTTCTTGGAATAACATCTGATTATAATAAGACGCTCTCTTCTCAAATATCAACGGTTATGAGTAGCAAAAAGGGCATGAAGAAGTTCTTCGAAGAAATGAAAAAGGGACAACCTGTCGCCAGTGCGATTCATAGTCTTTATGCCAAAGTCCAGGAATCAACCTTGCAGTTAATTGTAGCCCAGGACTCCGCCCTCGTATCTTTTAATAGGGCGACTGGCGCTGGAAGAAAATACAGCGACGAAATAGTTCAGTTGGAGCAAAGTATGTATCACGCGGGGATTACTATAGAAGATTCCGCTGCGTCTTTTCAAGCGCTTCAACAAAATTTTTATGGCCTTAGAAATACATCGGAATCAACAAGAGGAGACATGACAAAAACAGTTGCAATCTTGGGCGAGATGGGTGTCAACATGGAGACATCAGCCAAGAATATACAAATTATGACAGCAGCTTTGGGATTCAGCAGAAAAGAAGCCGCCGCAACCCAAAGAGAGCTATTTGCTTTAGCACAAACCATAGATATGCCTCCCGATCAAATGGCCCAAGCGTTTGGCGAAGCGATGCCCAAACTGGCAGCGTTTGGAAGGGAAAGCACGGAGGTTTTCAAAAAGCTCCAAGTCAATGCTCGTGCAGCAGGAATGGAAGTTTCACAAATATTGAGTGTCGTCGAACAATTTGATAAATTTGACACAGCAGCAGCAGCCGTGGGAAGACTAAACGCTCTTCTTGGTGGCCCATTTTTAAATTCTCTTGAAATGGTTACGGTGACAGACCCAACCGAAAGAATGAGAATGCTTTCTGAGGCCGTTGCCAATGCCGGCCAGTCTTTTGACACGATGACCCATTATCAACGAAAGGCCATCGCGAGTGCAATGGGACTTCAAGATGTAAATCAACTGGCGCTTGTCATGAAGGGGCGATTTAAATTAGCTGGTGTAGGCGTTCAAAAATCGGCAGCAGAGATTGAAAAGCTGGCCGAACAAACTCAAGAGTTTAATACAATAGCAGAAGAGTTTACCGAAGTAATTCGCATGTTTGCAGTACAGATGGCTCCATTGATTGATATTTTGAAAGATTTCATCAACGGCATCACTTGGCTAAACAAAACTGCTCCGGGTTTGATTAAGCATTTTCCCTTTCTTATACTGGGCCTTAAGGGAGTATCAATGGCGATGAAGATGGTCAATCTTGAAACGAAGAAAATGGGCGGCTTCGGCGGCTTTGTGGGCCTCGCCCTTTTATTGTGGTATATTATTGCAATCACCGACTGGAGCCCTGGACTGAAAGCGGTTCTCATCTCGGTCGCCACCGCGTTAACGCTTGTCTCCGTTGCTATATGGCTGGTAAATAGTAGTCTCGTGGCCTTTAATGTATTGACAGGAGGAATAGTACCACTCTTAGGTTTACTATTTTCCGCCCTCGCCGGCGTGGCATATTTCATCTATCACAGTGCCGGTTCCCCTTCTTTTATCGCCATGATAGGGTTACTTGGTATGGCATTGGTCGCACTGGTTCCGGCATTAATTCCAGTAGCCATCGCTATCGCTGGTATTGCAGGATCTATTTGGCTATTGTCGCAAGCATGGCACGCGTTCATGGATGACGGTGATAAGTCTGTCGGTGTGGATGCAAAGATTAATAGAACTGAGACGACCACATCTAAGAAGATTGAAGCGAAATCAAAATCTCAAAAATCAGGCGCGATGACAGAAGAAAGGATAGACAAGGCCAATGAGAGTTCTATTGCGGCTCAGAAAAACGCAGCGGCAATGAAGAAAGAAACACTGGATGTTAATTTGAAACTAGAATTGGATAATACCGAGAACGTTAAGATGGCTATCAAGGCCGCACAAGCTGTAGTTGCCCGAGATGGTGAATTAAAGAAAATAAATGTAAATGTTATTGCAAACAATGTAAGGGCTGGAGTCGTCTAATGAGGAGAAATAAATAAATGGCATGTTCATCAAACTTAATTTTTTATCGAGTCGCAGGAGCCAACAAGGCTACCAGTGATGGACATGCCGGCACCTTTAATGAGAGGGTCGTATTTGATCAAGGCATCTTAAACCTCAATGAGAGCTTTACTTCCAATTGGACATCTGAGTCTGTTTATGGAAGAGCAGATCCAATAATGACTTTTCAAAATACACAAAGAGAGATGTCATTTACTTTTACAATTATCAATAGTTCCGACTCAAAAGCGGCTCAAAATATTGCAAACTTAAATAAGCTCGTAAGAATGCTGTATCCGACTTATGAAAAGCCTTATAGCGCCAGTACAATAAAAGAGGCGCCCTTGTTTAGAATCAAATTTTCAAACTTTATTTTGCGTGGATTTGGTGACGAAGTTAAAGAAAGCGGTCTTTTGTGTGCAATTACAAATTTGGGGATTGATATAGGAGAACAGGTTTATTCCCCATCCACTTCCGTATATGGATCCGGTGAGCCAATCACAGAATTGGTACCAGAACAAATCAAAATTAGCGTCTCCTTGACTCCTCTCCATGAGATTCCCCTTGGCTGGAACAAGTCCGGAGTATTCGGTGCCGGCTCTCCAAAGCATAAATTTATCGCCACCGACGCAGCAGCAGGGTTTTTCGACGTTGTGCCTGGACAAGAATTAAATAGCCAACAAAGGGCCCTGTTCGAGAAGAAGGAGAAGGAGTTGTTGACCGATGGCAACGAAACAAAGCTAGTTCAAAAAATTAATTATGTTTTCCCATCTGTAACAGAAGAGTGGATCCAGGAGCGGGCCTCTCAATCTTTGCTGACAAATAAATCGAAAATTACGGAATAATAATCCGAAGGATAATAATAAAAAAATGGCAACAAATAGATACGATAGCACAAGAATCTTTTTTAATAATGAAAATTTATATGATGAAATCTTTGACAAGAAGGGCGTCATAGGAATCAACCAATACGTTACTCCTCGAATACGGGATATAAACTTAAATGATCGTTTGAATATAGATGAAACTTATCACACATGGAAAGTGGGAGATCGTTTTTATAAATTAGCATACGAGCATTATGGGGATTCGAGGTACTGGTGGGTCATCGCCTATTATAACAAAAAACCAACAGAAGCCAGTGTTTCCTTGGGAGATGTCATTATAGTCCCATTTCCAATTGAAGATATGCTTAATTTGTATGGAGTATAATAAATGAGTGAAAAAGTAGCCATTGAGGTCCTGTCCGAAAAGCCCTATGCAACGCCCACCTCAGAAAGATTATTGAAAATGGTTAAAGAGACCCCTCAGCCTGAGAATAATATATATTTTAGAAATGTGGGAAAGCGGGGCCCCCGCCCACCCGACCTTGAAAATAGTAAAGTTCGAAAAGCGTGGGAGGAAAATTCTTCTGTCACCTGGACAATGTGGTTTGGCATCACGGGGTGGTGGGGCGACTTGAGAAAAACCGGCACCTATAGTAGTGAGGGGGGCGGTGAGGCGGCCTGGAAAGAGGGCGACAGTTTTTTCTTTGATTCATATAAATATATTTCTGATTTACAATCCCGCGTAGAAAGTACACAAGCGGACTTATTAAAAATATTAACAGAGTCTATCGAAGATTGGGGCCTCAAACTAAAAAAACACATAATAGCTTACAATGTAAACCTCATTAAAAACTCGCCTGTCACGGATGATGAACTATTACAACTTCATGAGGATTTTTCTGCTTCAGACCTCGATTTAAGGGGGATTTTAAACGACGACGACGAGTATACAGCTTATCTTCAAAAACGATTTGAAAGACCGTTTGTAAGAGAAGTAAGTGAACAAATTACTAAGACATTCGGCCAGTCAAACCCGCCCAAACACCCGCGATCGATCAATAGTGCCATAGATGGGATCTGGCAAGATAAATATCTTAGAATGACCGAAAGGGAAAAGGCACTTGTTATTCTCATCAGAAGAGAAATAAAGATCGCAGAACTAGCCGAGGCCGTCGCGCAGGATAAAGAATTGAAAGAACTCGCAAAAGAAGATCCCTTTTTTAACAGTAACAGAGAAGCATTTCTTCGAGACCATATAAGATCTGCAATAGAACTTGATCCTGATGTTTTGGATGAGGATCTTCGTAAAATTGCAGCCGATGAGGCTAAAAAAGAATTAAAATTTACTCCTCAATGTTTTCTGCTTTATCACATGAAAGTGCTTCGAAAATTAAATAGGTTGCGCACGAAGGGCCTGGGAGTCCCATATGAGAAAACATTTATTCTCGATACGGAGGAAGGTCATAGCATTATGAATCGTCTTACAAAAATGTCGGATCCTTCTGAGATGTTAGATTTACCAACGTGGGAAATGGCGAAGCTTGTACCAAATTTGCGTCTTTATAAAATATTATATGAAAAAGACTCTCAGCAAATAGTGGATGAAGTTGAATTTAAGTTTCCAAATTTTACTTATGTTAAAAATAATCCAAATAAATTATTGGAAGCAACTGAAAGTTCCTTAGTTAAAACCAAACAAGAATATGGAATAAAATCTTTTGATTGGAAATATATTGGCACTGATCCTTTCACTTACAAAAATGATGTGGAGGCAACATTGGTGTTGTATCTTCAAGATTTTGAACAATTAAAAATAAAACGAACTTCCAAGGGTCACGAATATCGTCTTTTAGACCTTCTTGTGCCATCAGGCCCCCCTACTGCGAAAATGACAACTCCAGGCACAACAACTGCCATCGCTCGACCCAGCCATCAGGGGGGATCCGGAAAGTCAGCATCGGCGCACAAACGATTACAAGCAACGAAAAATAAAGTAGAGTTAGCTAAAACGTTTACTATAAAAGATAAATATTATTATGATATTAAGGCCCAAGTAGGGTGGGCCAACAAAGAAGATACCAAGAAAAATCTTTTTTTAACAATGGTCGACTATGATATTCAGTTTAGCCAAGAAGGGGTTTTCGAACTTACTATTAATTACCGTGCAAGACTTGAAGGAACCCTTTACGATAAAAGAGCAAATGTTCTACGGGGATCCCCGTCTTTTGAAAAAGGTATGATCAGTCGCAGTAATCAGATTAAGCGTATGAGAGAACAGGGCGCCGATAATAAAAGAATTGCAAAGCTAACAGATGAGATGAGTGAACTAAGGAGGGCGAACAAAGAAAAGGTTTTTAGTGAATTTATGTTAAAATTAAAACGTCATAATTCTATTTATTTTGAGGATTTTACGACGGCTGAAATTTTATCATTTCAGTCCGGAGGGAGATCATCCATCGTACAAGGCGGCCGCGTCGGGAGACAATATAAACCAGGAGGCCCAAAATCTGCCGACTTTGACATTTTCATGGATGCGATAAAACCCTATAAGAAACCACCGGACCCCGAGGATGGAACGGAAGCGGAGGAAAAGTGGAGGCCATTTTTAAAAAAAATCAACCAAACCGCCGGGAAGCCTGATGAATATCGGATTCATTATTTTTTCTTGGGAGATCTTATAGAGTTAATGGCCCAAAATGCAATCAGAAAAGACAATTTTGACAATTCTACTTTTGTTGATCAGACAAGCTTACTATTATCTGGTTTTGAGCTTTTAAACCCTCAAAAATTAGGAGAACGGTTAAATCCAAGACTTACTGCTGCCGATATTCCAATTAGTGTTGAAACATTTAATAGATTCTTTTTTGAAAAAGTTATCTCATATGACGTTACCGTGTATCCTCTTATGAAAATGATAAGGGATATCATGTCTCATTTGGTTATAAATATATTTGACGATTGTTTTGGGAAAATAAATATACGAAATTCATTTAGGCTAGGATTCTTTTCTTTAGACCCCAAAGAAGGGCAAAATCCGATGGAAGTAATTGCGAAGGATCAGAGACTTGCTTTTTTAAAAAAGCAGATCACTGCAACAGGGGTCCCGAGTGCAACACAAGAAAATCATCTACATTATAGAATTATAAATATGGATAAAAAAGCAGAAACAGATCCAACCGGAACATATGGTTTATCCAAAAAGGAAAAAACCAAAGACGCATATCATTTTTTTATTGTTTATGGTGAAGCCGCCGATCCGGCCAGTCTTCGACTCAAAATCATAGACGGAAAACCGGATTATAAAGAAACATACAAGAGGGATTTGGATGCTGGCATATATCATTTATATTTGGGGAGAGATAGAGGGTTAGTAAAGAATATTTCTTTTGCAAAGACCGATCAGGAATATTTAAGAGAGCAAAGATTTACACAAGAGTCCGAAGTCAACCCTTATGCGATTTTATCCAACGTTTTTGATGTCACTATCCAGATGTACGGAAATACTTTGTTTTATCCAGGTCAGAGAGTATTTATTTATCCGAGCGGGGGCTTTACAAGCCTCGGAAGGCCCTGGATCGAGGGTTCTAATGCCAACACTCTTGGCCTGGGAGGATATCATATAGTGACAGAGGTTTCTTCAAAAATAGAAAGTGGAAAATTTGAAACAACACTTAAGGCACGCTGGGAAACTTCGGGCGATGGGATTTCACAAGATCCGTCCGTGAATCAGAGTCGAGGAACAGGAACTGTAGATGCATCTAGAGTCGCCGGAAGCGGAAATCCGCTGTACTCTCCGCAACCTGTAGAACCGGCAACATAAGGGGTGAAAATAAGATGCCAATAGAAATGAACGCGACCAATGAGATGGATTCTTTTCAACTTTTTTTAAGGCGACTATTATACGATCTTGGTGCCTACCCCTCCCAAGTGGCGCCGGCTCTTCCTACGGGGATAAAAAATTATTGGTTTCTAGAAAACACTCTATATGGTAAAGTGGATCCTAATTTTGTTGGAGTAGAACCGCTGGTACAAGGAATGATTCAGCTAGAGGGACAAGAGACTTCTGTATATGTTTTAAATTTTGTTGCAGAAGCTTTTGATAAATTTAAGCAATTTTTCGTTATACCGCTTAGAACGGGAAGACTGGAGGAAGGAACGCCTCTTAGTAAGCCTCTTCCATTTAGGGGCTTCCAGAATGCCGATGAAATTTATAATAATTATTTAAATAAGATGATGTTGAATTTTAATTCAGAGTTTTTGTCTTATTTTAATAGAAGGGATAAAATTTATAACATCAAAGATTATTGTAAATTGTTTTTTGATTTTTTCTTAAATCGCGGAAAGCAAACCTTATTAAGCAAGAGTTCTTTCCTTTTATCTTCGAGGGTCTCTACCTTGTCTTCGGGCTTATCGATAGAAATTGCCGACCTGGATCCCTCCAACGATAAAGATAAAATAGAATTTATAAATTTAACTAATTTTTCTTTTTACAGGGAGGCGGCCATAAATGCAGGATTCTTAATTGACAAGAACATTCCCTGGAGAATGAATATAGACTTATCATCACCAGTTATTGAACAACGGCTTCAATATTCAAAACAAAATAATTTTGGAACTCCGTCAAATGTATTTTCTGATTATTTTAGAACGTCTTCCACCCAGGATTTGGAGTATATAAAATCAGCAATTTTATCTGGCTATAATAGTTTTGCCAATTCAAGGCCCGTGTTTTATACATCCAAGAATTGCAAAAACATCCGACAGCCAATAGCCATGGAAGACTTAGAAAATTCATTGGGCCCCAGATATTGGATTAAAAAATATATTTTAGTTAAGAATAAGGAAAAAAAATATCCCTATACTAAACAAGAAATTGAAAGAATCATAACTAATTCCAACGAGCGCCTCCAGATAGGCGGAGTGAACTCGACCGTAATATACATCAATCGAAAATTTAAGTTACCCTGGATACAGCCAGGATCGCTTGTCTATGAAAGATTAAAAAAAGAATTTCGCGAAACAGGTGATTTTTCCCTTGACAATTTCTCCGAGTATGTTATAATGTTAGTAAAGAAACAACTTAACATGATCTATTAAGCTTTAGGGGATAAATGCTTTTTCAGACACTTGACGACAAAAAAGATTGCGTCGGAATCTATTATGGTGAACTGCTCTTCGATCAGGAGCTACCAGATGACCTGACTCACACATGGTCATACTCGGGATTTCTCAAGGGAAAGGAGATTGAGTATGCAAAACTCTATTGTGGAGGAAAAACCCTCGATATGGTATGTCCAGAGGCCCTGAAAGACCGCTACAAGAGATCCAGTGACAAACTCAGGGCTTTCGTCAAATCTTTTATGACGGCTCGTGTATCGCTCGATGAGAACTGTTTTTTTGATTTAGTGCCTCAAAGATTCCTTGAGGAGTTCTGTCAAGTCAAAAATTATATTTGTGAGCACGTTTTTGAGAATTATGAAAGGCCAAAGAATTATGATTATCTTGTTTCTTTGACTGAAATAGTCGAAGACATAAAATATAGAAGTTTAAACTTGAATCCCAAGAATCTTTCCATGTTTAAGGCAGATCATAGAAAGTTTTCACAAAATTTAAATCAGATTGAACATTCGTGCAAATTTAATATTCACGGAACAAAGACGGGCCGCCTAACAACAGTGCCGAAGAGCTTTCCAATTCTAACTTTAAAGAAAGAGCTTCGCTGTGTGGTCAAGCCTCATAATGATTATTTTGTTGAGCTTGATTTTAACGCTGCGGAGTTACGAACTTTGCTTGCTTTGCAGGGGAAGTCTCAGCCGATCGGCGATATACACGAATGGAACATTAAGAATATATTTCAAGACTCAATAACGAGGGACGAGGCCAAAAAAAGAATTTTCGCATGGTTATATAATCCCGAGAGCGAGGACCACCGGTGCGAGCATACATATAACAGGGAGTCGGTGGTACAAAAGTACTTCACACAGGGCCAAGTGAAAACCTTTTGGGACAAGGTGATCCCGTCAGAGGAGAGAACCGCATTGAATTACATTATTCAATCAACATGTGCCGAAAATGTTCTGAGACAAATGATTAAAGTATCTAATTACCTAAAAGGATGTAAATCATATGTTGCTTTCCCGATCCATGATTCTATTGTACTTGACCTTTCTAAAGAAGACAAAGAAAAATTGCCAGAAATCATAGATATTTTTTCTAATACGGCCCTTGGTAAATTTATGGTGAATGTCAGAGTAGGTCAAAATTTTGGCCAACTAGAGAAACTGGGGGTATAATTTGAATATCATAGGTCTAGGGGATGCTGGGTGTAATATTGCAGATGCTTTTAATCAATATCCTCAGTATAAAATATTTAAAATAAATGTTGACATCGAGGGAAAAGGGTGCTATAATGTATTAAAGTGTCAGACAGCAGAGGAATACGAGAACGTGGATCTCCCAAAAATCAAAACATTTTTCAAGGGAACAAAGGGAGAGACCCTTTTTATTATTGGAGGTTCAGGAAAAATATCTTGTGCTTCTTTAAAAATATTGGAACACATTAGGCATTTGCCAATTTCTGTTCTTTATATTAAACCAGACATGATGTTGCTCAATAAAGTACAAAAAATGCGTGAAAGACTCGTTTTTGGTGTGATGCAAGAGTACGCACGATCTGGAGTTTTTGAGAAGATGTATATAGTTTCAAATACCGAACTTGATTCTGTTGTGGGGAGTGCCCCGATTATCGGATATCACGATAAGTTAAATGAAGTTTTAGTTTCAACGATCCATATGATAAATGTATTCCAGAATACAAAACCAGTAATTGGCAAAATCGGGAAACCCAAGGAAACACACCGCATATTAACGATCGGCCTTTTCGACGCGGAAAAAAATGAAGAAAAAATGTTTTTTTCCCTTGACAAAGCCCGCGAAAGATGTTATATTTATAGTATAAACGAAGATAAGTTAAGAACCGATAGCGATTTATTCAACAAGCTGAAAAAGCAAGTGAAATCAAAAACAACAGAAGATCTCAATATAACATACGCTGTGTATTCAACCAATTACGACTATGATCTCGGCTATGTTATAGAAAGAACACCAAACATCCAATTACAGGAAATAAATTGAAAGCACATTCAGGAACATTTAGGAAAATAGACGGAAGTCTACGAACAATGAGATTTATAACACTGGACAACCTTCCAGAAGGATTTTTTATCTCTCAAACAAAGGGCACCGGCAAGAAGAGAACTCTTGCAGAGGGGAGCAATCTTGTTTGGGATTTGGATAAACAAGGATTTCGTGTTTTTAACAGAAACACGATTATAGGGGAGATTGAGGATTTCAATATTGAAAGTCTTGAGAACTTCGAACTCATTAGTAATTTTGAGTAAACAACAAAACAAACTAGCAAGACGAGAGATTTGTCGTCTTGACTTTAGCCAATGGCACAATTTCAATAATAAAAGGAGAAAATTAACATGGCACTAGATATTGCAAAAATTCGAGCAAGGCTCGATAGCGTTAAAAACAACGGGAAAGCAGGAGGGTCTTTTTGGCGTCCAAAAGACGGCACACAGACAATCCGCATCGTTCCAACTGCTGACGGCGATCCCTTTAAGGATTATTGGTTCCACTATAACTTGGGCCCAGATCAACGAGGAGGCCTTCTCTGTCCTAAGAAAAATCACGGGGAAGGATGTCCCATCTGTGATTTTAAGGATCGACTCTGGAAGGAATTTAATGGGAATCAGGATCCTGATACCATGAAACTCGCTAAGGACTTGAGCCCTCGTCAGCGCTTCTTCTCACCCGTAATGGTTCGTGGTGAAGAGGCAGAAGGAATTCGTATCTGGGGCTATGGTAAAGAAGCCTATACTTCCCTCCTCAACTTGGTTTTGAATCCCGAGTATGGTGATATTACTGCGATCGATGACGGAACCGATCTTACTATGACCTACGGGAAGCCGCCGGGAGCACAGTTCCCCAAGACCACTTTGACACCGCGTCGACGAACCTCTCCGCTTTGTGATGAAGCAGTGGGAGGAGATGAGGAGTGCACTCGACTTATGGATAATATCCCTAACATCGATGGTCTCTTCCCCAAAAAGACGCTTGAAGAAGTTCAAGCAGCTTTGGACGGATTTATTAATTCTCTGGAAGGCACGAGCGATGAATCCGATTCTTTCACTCCTCCTACTCCATCGAATACAACTCCTGATGTTGTTGCTGCATTCAATGAGTTAACTGGAAACTAACAATCCCCCCCACCGTTTGGGGGCACGCGGTTTAAAATAAGTGCTCCCATTTTTATTTCGAGGGATTAATTTATGGCAAGAAAACCAACACCAACCGGCAAACTTTCAATGTCTGAGATGCGGAAGCTTATCAACAAGAAGGCCGGAATGAATGTCGCCCACGACCTCAATGAGGCAAACCCGACAGAGGTTACCCAGTGGATTCCTACCGGCTCACGTTGGCTTGATTCCATTATCTGCCGAGGGCAGTTGTCTGGGATCCCCGTAGGAAAAGTTACGGAAATCGCAGGCTTAGAGGCAACTGGCAAATCCTATATGGCAGCACAAATCGCCGCCAATGCTCAAAAGATGGACATGGATGTTGTTTATTTCGATTCAGAATCTGCCATCGATCCAAAATTTCTTATAAATGCCGGGTGTGACTTAGGAAGACTTCTATATATCCAGGCCCAGTCCGTAGAATTTGTTCTCGAAACTATCGAAGAGCTACTCGGATCCAAAAATCAGATTCTTTTTATCTGGGATTCGCTGGCACTAACACCGGCCATTAGTGAGGTCCAAGGCAGCTTTGATCCGATGTCGCAAATGGCTATGAAGGCTCGCATTCTTGCGAGGGCTATGTCAAAGTTGGCCCTACCCATCGCAAATGCCAAAGCAACATTCCTCGTTCTAAATCAATTAAAGACGAATATTACTCGCATTGCGTCAGAGGCGATGACCACCCCATATGTAACTCCCGGCGGGAAAGCTATGATTTATGCTTATTCTCTCCGCATTTGGCTAACAGGCCGCAAAGCCAAGGCAAGTTTTGTTCTTGATGACAACGGCTTTCGCATTGGCTCGGAAGTCAAGGTAAAACTTGAAAAGTCCCGATTTGGAACTTCGGGCAGACGCTGTAATTTCCGCATCCTTTGGGGCGGCGATGATGTCGCCATTCAAGATGACGAGTCGCTCTTCGACGCGATAAAGGGATCGGATAATATCATCCAGTCAGGTGCTTGGTATACCATGATTTTCGAAGATGGCTCAACTGAAAAGTTTCAGGCAACGAAGTGGGTCGAGAAAATGCAAGATGATAAGTTTCGGAAAAGAGTCTATCAGATCATCGATGAAGAGGTAATTTATAAATTTGATAATCGACAAGGAAAAGCAGAAGATTTTTACGAAGTCGAAGAGTAGGTCAAAATGAAGAGAGTAATGGTCATCGATGCCCTGAATGCATATTTCAGGGCATATATTGTTAACCCCAGTCTATCCAAAAATGGCCAGCCGATCGGAGGATATAAAGGTTTCCTCGGGATCTTACAGAAGCTTTGCCGAGAGATGAAGCCTGATGAAATTATTATAGCTTGGGACGGGGCTGGTGGTTCCCTGCGAAGAAAGCAGATTAACTCGAACTATAAGGAGGGGCGCAAGCCCATCCGACTCAACCGCGATGTCCGTGTCCTTACTAAAGATGAGGAGATGCAAAATAAAGTTTGGCAGCAATACCGGCTCATGGAGATACTAAACTTTATGCCAGTTATTCAATTGATGGCAGACTGTGTTGAAGCGGACGACATTATCTCGTTTATCTCGCAGTCTCCACGGTATAAGGGATGGCAGAAGGTGATCATATCCAGCGACAAAGATTTCTTCCAATTGTGTGATGATGAGACGGTTCTTTATCGACCAATTCAAAAGAAATTCATGAACAAGCCAAGGCTCCTGGAAGAGTTTAAAATTCACCCAACGAATTTTGCCTTAGCTCGCGCCATGGCAGGCGATTCAAGCGACAACCTTCCGGGAGTTAAGGGAGTCGGCCTCGGAACCATTTCTAAGCGCCTCCCATTTTTCGCGGAGGAGAAGTCCGTGACTATTCCAGCACTCATAGAGTTCTGCGAGAACGACAATACAGGATTGAAGGCCTTCTCTTCAATCTGTGAAGCAGAAGAAATTATAACAGAAAATTATAAAATCATGCAACTCTACTCCCCGTCTATGTCAATTAATGACAAAAGCAGGGTAAAGCACACTCTTGATAATTTCGAGCCAGAGTTTAACAAGACAGAAGTGATTAAACGCATGGCCGAAGATGGCTTTGGAAACTGGGATACATCAGACCTGTTTTCTACTTTCAAAAGAATATCAAGTAAGGCTTGACAAGACGAATCTTAGGTGTTATAATAAAATAATGGGGGGGAATAATGCCGAAGGAAGACTTTAGCCAATACGGCAAAGACTTTCAAGAAAGCTTGTGTCATTTGATTTTGGTTGATAGACCATTCGCAGATCAAATGTTCGAGGTTTTAAATATTAATTTTCTGGAGCTTAAATATCTCCAGGTTTTTGTGCAGTTGGTCAAAAAATATAGAGAGAAGTATTCTGTCCACCCGACAGAAAAGATTATGACATCTATTCTGAGAACAGAATTAGAAGAACATAACGACTCTGTTAAGCAACAAATTAGAAACTTCTTCGCACGAATATCTAAAACACAGATAGAAGATTCTGAATATATTATTGAAACTTCTCTCGATTTTTGCCGCAAACAAAAGTTAAAAGAGGCAATGCTGAAATCTGTTCGACTTCTTAAGACTTCTTCTTTTGATGAAATTTCTCAGGTTATCAACGATGCCCTAAAGCTCGGTTCAGATTCTAACTTTGGTCATGACTATGTAAAAGACTTTGAGCAGCGGTTTTTATTCAAGTCTCGAAACCCCACTCCGACTGGTTGGCCAGAAATTGATACCATAACTCACCAAGGGTTGGGAGAGGGAGAACTTGGAGTGGTGATCGCCCCAACTGGAGCCGGGAAAAGTATGGCACTTGTTCATCTCGGAGCAGAAGCCCTAAAGGCTGGTAGAAATGTGGTGTATTATACTCTCGAATTGGCAGATACAGTTGTGGGATCCAGATTTGATAGCTGTATAACAAATGTACCCCTTAACGATCTTGGCTCTTTCAAAGAAGAGATTTATGAAAAGGTCCAAATGTTAAACGGAAAGCTTGTTATCAAGGAATATCCGACAAAATCCGCCAGTGTGAACACACTAAAAAATCACCTCGAAAAATTAATAAATCGCGGCTTTAAACCCGATGTGATACTGGTAGATTACGGGGATCTTTTGCGCCCAATTTCCACATTAAAAGAGAAAAGGCATGAGTTGGAGACTATTTATGAACAGCTACGAGCACTGGCGCAAATACACAATTGTTGTGTATGGACCGCATCCCAAACGAATCGTTCTGGATTAAATGCCGAAGTTATTACAATGGAATCCATAAGTGAGGCTTTTAATAAGTGTTTTGTCGCAGACTTTATTTTTTCAATATCCAGAACGTCGGAAGACAAATTGAGTAATTCCGGCCGCATCTTTATCGCTAAAAATAGAAATGGCATGGATGGAATCATCTATCCGATCTATATGGATACAGCAAATGTCACAATAAGAGTTGAATCCTCAACGGGTGAGACCATTGGAGACGTTAAAAAAGAAGCTAAGAAAAGACAAGAAAAGAAATTGGTCACATTATATAAAAAAGTAAAAAACGGGGGAAAGTAATTAATGTCAATCAACGCACTACAAGAATATACGAGAATAGCAAAATATGCAAAGTATTTGCCAGAATTAAAAAGACGAGAGACTTGGAAAGAACAGGTTACCCGAGTTTTTGATATGCACCGAGAAAGATTCAAGGACAATGACGAAATTATGTCTCTTATTGGCGAAGCCGAAACATCGGTTCACAAGAAAGAGGTACTGGGCTCTCAAAGAATTCTTCAATTCGGAGGAGATCCAATCTTTAAGCACAATGCACGTGTATACAATTGCGGCTTTGGTCACATCAACCGCACCAGAGCTTTTCAAGAACTGATGTATCTTCTTTTGTGTGGTTGTGGTATTGGCTTTTCTATTCAAAAGCACCACGTTGCCTCCCTTCCTCCCGTTAGTCGCCCGGATGGCACAACGGGCGCCCAAGTTTTTGTCGTTCCAGATTCTATTGAGGGCTGGGCAGATGCTATTGGTGTGTTGGTGACAAGCTACTTCGGCGGAAATCAAGAGTTTGATGAATACATTGGACACAGGGTTATTTTCGATTATTCAGAAGTGCGACCAGCGGGAGCACCTTTGAGTTCCGGCGCAAAGGCACCCGGCCCGGACGGACTGAAGAGGTCTATTGAGAAGATCCGACAAGTGTTTGAGACACGCCTCGGAGATAGCAACCATATCCGCATGCGGCCCATAGATGTTTATGATATTATTATGCACGCCGCCGATGCAGTCATTTCAGGTGGTGTCAGGCGATCTGCAACTATTGCACTCTTTTCACCCGATGATGAAGAGATGGCCAGAGCAAAGACGGGTAACTGGTTTGTTGAAAACCCTCAGCGAGGAAGATCAAACAACAGTGCTCTTCTTATCCGCGATCAAACCACAAAGGCAGAGTTTAATCAGTTGATGGAGTGGGTGCGAGAATTTGGAGAACCGGCCTTTGTGTGGGCCGAGAGTACAGAGATGGGATTTAACCCCTGTGTCGAAATTGGCCTTTATCCAGTTGATGTGGAGACAGGCAAACCTGGATGGCAGTTTTGTAACTTGGCCGAGATTAATGGGAAGAAGGCAAATACTCCAGAGAACTTTTATAAAGCTTGTCGAGCGGCTGCCATAATTGGAACACTTCAATCTTCCTATACGAGCTTTCCGTACTTAGGGGAGACAACCGAGAAGATAACAAAAAGGGAAGCGTTGCTCGGCGTCTCTATCACTGGCATGATGGATAATGCCGAACTTCTATTTGACCCACAGGTTCAAAGAAATGGTGCCAAGATCGTTAAAGAAGTTAATAAGTATGTCGCTTCAATAATCGGGATTAACCAAGCGGCAAGAACGACTTGTGTAAAGCCGGCAGGATCAACAAGTTGCATCTTGGGCACCGCCAGCGGAATTCACCCCCATCATGCAAAGAGATATTTCCGAAGAGTACAGGCAAATAAACAAGAGAACCCAGTTCAACATTTTAAAAAATATAATCCCCGAGCCGTTGAAGTTTCGGTGTGGGATCCAAACGAAGTCACAGAAGTTATTACTTTTCTTTGTGAAGTTCCAGTTGGAGCTAAGACAAAGAATCAAATTGATGCACTAAAGTTGTTGGAAAGTGTGAAGTTAACACAGCAGAATTGGGTTCGTTATGGAATCAATAAAGATCTTTGTACACAACCATGGTTGAGCCACAATGTTTCCAACACAATTCATGTCAAAGAAGATGAGTGGGATGAAATTGCAGACTATATTTATAAAAACAGAAAATACTTCGCAGGGATCTCCCTGATTCCATGTTCTGGAGATAAAGATTATCCACAGGCTCCATTTTGTGCCGTACCTTACCCTAACGATATCCTTCGTGAATACGGCGCAGGTTCTTTTTTTGCTTCTGGGATCATCGAAAAGGGCATCGCAGCCTTTGACCACGATCTTTGGGCCGCAAGCGATTGTTTGCTAGGAATTGGAGAGCCGCTTGATCAGGTTACTCCCGTCAAGCGAGACTGGGCCACCGCCGCCATCAAGTTCGCCCATAGTCATTTTGAGGGAAATGTTAGAAAGATGACTTATTGTTTAAAAGACGTTTATAACCTAAAGCGATGGGAAAAGCTTTCTCAAGAGTATGGAGACGTTGATTGGACAACAATGTGTGAAGAGGAGAATAATGTACACTTTGAAGCAGACTCGGCCTGTGCCGGCGGTGCATGCGAATTGCCAATTGAATATTTAGAAGCACTTAGAGAATCGAAAAATATAATGCACCTGGAGGAAACATGAAATTTGAACCCTGTAACCGATATCTACTTATAGAAAAATCATCAGCCGCAAAAGAAGAAAGTCTTATAGCTCTTCCTGATAATTTTAAAACAAAGGAAAAATATGAAAGAGTAAAAATATTATTAATAGCGTCAGATGTGAGGCCGCCCATCTCACCAGGACAACAAGTGGTCGTTTTGGCACATATGATCGAAGAGGTTGATTTTGGCGAAGGTAAAGTCTATTTAGTGTTAGAAAATCACGTTGTAGGTGTACTAAAGGAATAAATACAAATGAAACTGACAGATAAACAATTTTTGAACTTACTCAAAGATCTTATTAGAGAGGAAGTGGGCGATAGGGAGGTTCTTTTAGAAGCCCCGAAGAAAAAGAAAACCATTCGCGAAAAAACGAGTGCACGTGAAAAGACTAGACAAACATGAATATAAATATGAAATGATCGTTATTGGAGGGGGGCTAAATGCTCTTCTATTCTCTTATTATAATAACTATCCTTGTATTTTTTGTAAACCTCTTGTCCCCTTTATTTTTGACATGTGTAACGAGGGGTACGACTTCTCTTTTCTGGGCCTACATCCTGGCGCCAGCAAGGCGATCGTCTGGCAAAGATTAATAATTTCCCTCTCTCTTGCAGGCCTTCTGCCGATGGGAGACAAAGTTGTATCATTGGGTGTTCAAAAAGATAAATTAAAAGCTTCAACCCATAATTCTAGGCTCGGGAGGTTTGAATTTAATAAACTCATAATCTTTGATGATAAAGATATCAGAGGTTTGCCAAAAGTAAAGGAACAGCAGTTTGGAAAGTGCAGAGTTATTGATTGGTTTCATGTTCGCTCTGGTATGGAGCATGATCATAATTTATTTGAGACCGAAGACAACTTCATTCAGAAGGTTATTTTTCACCCCTCAGACAGATTCGGAAATCAAACGTCGGGGAGACTTAGAAAAGACCTTGTGGCGATATCATATCTTGATGAGAACCAGATAGACGATTTTGACTACTCCGACACAATGGCAAAGTTTAAAATCACACAGATGATGAAAGATGCAGGAATCAAGGGTGCTCGGAACGGCAGAGACACTTACAACCCCAATATTTATAGATACTATTCTCCCAAGATAGAAGCGGTAGAGAGACAAATAATTCCAGATATTAAAAACTTTTACCACAAGGATGAAAGATTTGAATTTCGCTATGAAACTCCGGAAGAAATTATTGAAAAGTTTAGTCGCCATCCAGAAACTTACGCATCAAAAATTGCCAACTTAATAAATCGCGCGAACTATTTATAGATATGAAATCCTTATTCGAAAATTTCCGGCGCTGGTCCACACTAGATAGGACACAACTTCTTATAGAGGGAATTCTTGATGATGTTAAAAAAAAATATCCAGACATTAACGCAGATGTAATAACGACTCTTTCCAATAAAGATCCTTCCGGCAGAAATAAATATTTAATGTGGATGGCCAACCAACTTTACACACGATTAGTTGTTATGGCTAAAGAAGCCGCAGCGACTGTCGCACCACAGGATATCCCGATATATGGTGACACTCTTGGGACACCTGCTATGTTTCGCCGGCGCTACCGCATCCACTATAGCGCGGCAAAAGAGATAATAAGAGAAATAAAAAAGTTTCACGAAAACAGGCAGAGAATAAAAAACACGGATCTTGGCTCTTATAAAACCTTAGAAGATTTGAAAAAAGTTAATAGAGATCTGGGATTCACCGACAAACAAAAGAGAAAAAAGAAACGCGAAGCTGCAAGAGCCGGATCAAGTATCATTTTTCAAAATGATGATTTCTTTATGGTGAGGCCAACCACACAAAAGGCATCGTGCTACTACGGACGGGGTGCACCATGGTGCATTTCCAGACAGGGCAGTAATTATTTTCACCAATATACCAAAGAAGGTAAGGCTTTCTATATGATTTTGCTGAGAAATCTTGATGCCCACGATACGGGGCAGCACATTGTAATAGTTTACAATTCGGAGCAAACAAGTACAAACCCTTCCGAAATATGGAATTTTGACAATAAGGAAATCGGATCCGTGGCTTTTTTTCGTCACATTACCAAAAACATTTTGGCCGGCCATGTTTCTGATTATGAAAGATTTTATGAAGAATATAAAACATTCTCTGGTCAGCCATCAGAAAAAATAACACCCGAAATTAAAAAAGTATCGGAAGCCATACTCGAAAATAAGGACTCCTTCAGCGGCCCAATATCGAAAGAGGAATTAAAAACATACGACCCAGTAGATCTTGCAAACGCGATGATAAATGAATTTGAACAAGCCTATGAGACACTGGAGACTTCCGCATTTGAGAATAATTACGAAAACCCAGCAGATCCAGGCGAGGTCAACCTAGCAATTTACAATAATATCTTGGCTGAATATGAAGATAGTTTGCATGCTGTCAGTGTAGATTTAAATCTCGACAGTGAGGATCCGGAGAATATGCACTATTCCGCCGCAATGGGTTGGCCACTTCCCGACGATCTCAAATATGCATTAGACGACGACGGGGTTGCATACGATTTTGGAGACTGGCAAAATGAAATTGAAGAAATCTTCAAAGCAGCCGGAGAAGATAGAGGGATTGATCCAGATACAATAGATAGCAATGATTATAGGCAGGATCCAGTCGTTCGCTTTGACTTTTACCCAAAAATTGATGAATTGAACCATTCCGATGGATTTAGGGATTTCCTAATAAGAATTTCAGATTATGATGGGAAACATGATGAGGTTCTCCAGCTTTCGTTGCAAATGATGGAAGAGAAGGGAATTATTCGTTCCGACGAATCCGACGCCGCGCTCGCCGAAAATGCTTCTTACGGAAAGTTATGTGAAAGCTGGAAGGGGTGGACGAAGAGATGAAACTCCTTATGGAAAACTGGCGAGAATATCTTAAAGAAGAAGCCATTGATGAAGTTTGGAATCCTTTTGGTAGACGAGACATCGACATCGGACCCCCAAGAGAGAAAAGGAATAAGAAGGAAGCTCAGATAAGCGGGGAAGACTTTAAACTCTCCGAAGAGGTCCTTGAATTCGCAAACGGTCTTATCTGCGTATTAAGTCTCCATGGAGAGGCCGGCGATACCGGAAGACAGGCCGGTTTCCCCGATCGTGACTGTCACAAGTATCAGAAATTTGGTACTTCTCGGTGGCAGGACGACGACACATTCTATATCAGGAGTCCTTACCGAGACATACCCCATGAAAACGAGACATTATCTGATATGCTAGAAAGAGCAATAAGATTCTACGAAGGGCACCTGGAACCACTTTTAACTAAGTTAATAATCGCGCGAGCACAAATAGAAAATTATGGCAAACGATTTCCAAAAGAACTGGGACGCACCGGGAAAGCTCACGACCGCCTCTCAAAATCAATCGGAGCACTCGAACAGCACCGAAACGCTCTTTTGGGATTATACAAGAGGTTGCATGGTGTGGCAGGTTTGCCAAAATATACACCAAAACCTGGGATATACGATCTCCAAAAATTGAGGAAGCATGCACTCGCCGAAAATGCTTCTTACGGAAAGCTGTGTGAAAG
>Ga0209128_1000489_pt1 | contig 29689 bp, 33 predicted proteins | sample ETNvirnome_6_100_FD_184072 | JGI IMG/M metagenome (GOLD analysis project Ga0209128, IMG submission 184072) | Marine viral communities from the Pacific Ocean - ETNP_6_100 (SPAdes) (version 2) | ecosystem: Environmental > Aquatic > Marine > Oceanic | place: Pacific Ocean | collected 2013-06-19 | reverse complement strand
CCTGCCGATACTCAGATTGAAGTTACCTATGTTCAGGCGACTGATTCTGGCACGGCTGCTGGAAAGGGTTATGCATACGCTGAAGTCGAATGGTACTAGGAGGATATTATGGCTAAAGATACTGCAAATAATCACCCAACGGTTAATCAGAACGGTCTTATCGAAAAAAAGGACATATCCGGAGAGTCTTTAAAATCTCTAGGTATGGACAGTGTAGGTAAGAACCAGATGCCACAGGGTATAGCTAAATCAAACATCTCCACTGATCGTGGAAAGTTTGAATGGTGCTAAAATAAATTGGTGACGGGGCGGGAAACCGCCCCTAATCCAAAGGAGATTAGAATGGCTAAAAGAATGAATTCAATCGAAGCATTTATTGGTGGTATGGTTGAAACACCTGATGTTGGGTATGGCCATACGGAAGCTGTGCTTAAAGGATACACCAGTGGTTCTCAATTATTTGATGAGAGAGATATGGAGTATAGACGAGCGCAGCGAAGAACAAATAATGAAGGTCGAGTAAATGGTGAAATGGTTAGAGGAAGCGGCGTCATAGCTGGGTGGGCTTTCTAAAAAAAGTGATAACAATAAATATTCCCGGAAGGGAAGTTAGTGATTATACCCCAGAAGATTTTGGGGGTATAAGAGAGGAAAAGACCGTATGTGTTATAAGGTACGGGGCTTTTGGGGACACATTACAGGCTAGTTCTATACTGCCTTTACTTAAAGAACAAGGGTATAGGGTATGTGTAAATGTTACAGAGGTTGGGAAAGATATACTAAGTAGCAATCCATATGTGGATGAGATTTTATTTCAAACTACAAAGATGATTCCAGAGAATGAGCTTACTGAATACTGGAAACATTTTGATAATATATTTGACAAGGTAATACAGCTTTCTGAATCAATAGAAAATTCTTTATTGGTTATGCCTGACAGGGTTTCACGACTAAGGAATGGCGATAAGATTGCAGTAAAAGGGGACCCTAGGTTCAATCTAGATAAGGATACTTTACATGAAGAATGTAATGTAAACTATATGGAAAGAACTCATGATATAGCGGGTGTTCCGCATATCTTTAGTCCTAAGTTCTATCCTTTAGATAGTGAAAAAAAAATAGCCAGGGATTTTAGAAGAAGCATCAGGGAGAAGCATGTTATTTTATGGTCTTTGTCTGGATCGTCTGTACATAAAGTATATCCTTGGACTGATAATGTAATAAATAAGGTTCTAAAATACAGGCCTGATGTTTGTTTTGTTACTGTCGGAGATGAGCTTTGTAAGTTGCTTGAACAGGGTTGGGAAAAAGAGGATAGGATTATAACAAAATCAGGAAATTGGTCTATAAGAGAAACTCTTTCGTTTTTAGATCATTGCTCTATTGTTATAGGACCAGAAACTGGAGTACTGAATGCTGCGTCAACTATGAAATGCCATAAAATAGTTATGTTATCCCATTCCTCAAAAGAAAATCTTTCTAAGTATTGGAATAATACCAGCTCTTTAGAGCCTGATCATTATGATAATTTTTGTTTTCCATGCCATAAAATGCATTATGGATTTGACACCTGTAACAGGGATAGTGAGACTGGAGGAGCAATGTGCGCTGCAAAGATAAACCCTAACGATGTTTACAATAGAATAGTGAAAAATTTGATATGAGTACTTACTTAGTTTTGTGTAAGAACATGGCTAGAGATATAGGCATACCAGGAACTGGTCCTTCCAGTGTCACTTCTACTTCTCTCTCCGAAGAGGAGAATAATGTAGTTCGTTATGTAAAACAAGCTGATTTAGACATACAAAGTAGGTGGTTTAACTGGGATTTTCTATGGACCGAGGCGACACTTACACCTTCCGTTGGTGTTTCTACACTAACATCACCATCTAATTTAGGTAATTGGAAATTAGACTCTTTTGTTTTTAGCAAAGGAACTGATGATTATCAAGAGTTAGAGTATATGGTATGGGATGATTACAGCCTAGAATATAAATTAGGCGTGGTTGCCTCTTCAACCCCAGAAGTTTTTTCTATTAAACCTGATAATGTCATAGATGTATATCCTACACCCGATGCTGTAACAGCAATATCAGCTTCATACTGGAAGTCTCCAACTGAGTTGTCAGCTGATTCTAGTGAATCACCGATACCGTCTAGATTCCACAAGATAATAACCTCTAGAGCTAAAATATATTATGCTGAGAACGAGGACGCCCCTGAAATTTTATCAGGTGCTTTAGCGGAATTTGAGGATTTGCTAGACAAGCTTGAGGCTGATCAGTTACCGGGGCAAAAGAATAGAAGGTTTTCTAAGGCGCAGGATATATCTAATTTTACAGTAGTTCCGCAATGACCAGACTAACTAGAAGAGAGATCAAGCCTTCTGGTTTGAAGTCTAATTATTTTCCTTTCGAGGGTGGGATTAATATGGTCGACCCTGCCTTATCTATGAGGCCTGGCGAGTTAGTTGCTGCTAATAATTTTGAAGTAGATGTAAGAGGAAGGTACAGAAGGTTAGATGGTTATGAAAGGTTTGACGGTCAAACACTGCCTTCTGATATAACTATATATAGAATTCCTTTTACCACTGGGTATGCTAGAGATTCTGTATTTGATGCGGCCTTTAGTACCGCTTTTGACATGCAAATTCCGTCAGTGGGGGATTTGGTAAAAGGCCAGACAAGTGGGGCTATAGGCTCTGTATTGAGCGTTAGCGTGGAGGATATAACTGGAGATTCGTCTGCCGGTTCGTTTTTTCCTTTAACTGCATTCTCTACCGCTTTCAGTACAGCAGCATTTCGAGCTTCAGGTAGGGATGGAAACGCCGAAGGGTACGTGTATTTTATTGTTAAAACAGGAACGCTTCAGGATGGAGAACCACTATCTTTTTTAAACAAGAACAGCGCTTTTGGAAGCGCATTTAATGTGGAGTATAAATAATGGGTAATGCAACACCAACAGCATTAAGGAAAACCAGAGCAGTTTTAACTGGCACCAGTTTTGCTGATAACACGACAGGCGCAATTACTGCCCAAATGGTCAGACAATTTACAGAGTCTGGAATGGGTGGGTTTGCGACTATATATTCACCAGCAGGAACACCAGCAAGTCAAGCGGTAGCATCAACAGCAACAGCAACAATAGATTGGAATGCTGACTCAGTTGGCGCTAATGGACCGGATGATACTGGAACTGTATCGTCAACAACTGTAGGATCGGATGCTGATTTTGCAAACGACAGAATCAGGATATACGATAAAGGATGGTTTATGGTTAACTTGGGTGTGAGTTTTGCTCAGACCGGAACGGACACTGTAATATGGACGTTTAGGATTGCAACTCAGGCTGACGGAGGTTCGGTAGCATACCCCGGCTATGACGCGGCAGTTCAAAAAGTCGCCGCTACACTGGATAATATGGCATCTGCTTCTGGAATAATTGATACTACTGGACATACAGATTATACGGATGTTCTTGCTCAAGTTAAGAATGGTCATGCAAGTAATTCTGAAAATTTCCAGATGCATTACGGTCAATTATCTGTCTTTAGGGTTGGGTAATGGGGCTTCTTGCCACCGCTATTTCCTATGGCACTCCAGTATTAAGGGATAAATATAGCGGTTCTACTATTCTTCCTGAAGCAAAAGTAGCAATAGAAGACCAAAGAAGCAATATTAATATAGTGCCCGGTGAGGGTAGCGTTTTAGGTGTATGGGTATTTAGTGGTAATGTGTATGCATTTAGAAATAAGTCTGGTGCCGCTACAGCTGGAATGTATAAATCAACATCGACTGGTTGGTCAGAAGTAGATTTAGGAACAGCTTTAAATTTTGATGGGACCACTACAAATGGAGAGTTTGTTGTTGGGTCTGTTGTAACTGGGGCTGCTGGAGCATCAGGTACTGTAGCTGCTGTTTCTTATTCAGGCCTATGGGAAACTGGGGCAAAGGGTGTTGTTGTTTTAACTGGAATAACCGGCACGTTTGTCGATAATGAAGACCTATCATCTCCTACTTTAGCGTTTGATGCTGGCACTGTAGAGATAAAAGAGGATGATGTTATCACTGGTGTTACGTCAGGTAAAACCGCTACAGTTAAAAGTGTTCTTTTGTCTAGCGGTAGTTGGGCTGGGGACGATGCAGTTGGATACCTATCTATAAGTGGGAATACTGGAACATGGACTGATGGTGAGAAAATACAAGTAGGTGGTAATAATAGAGCTGATGTAAATGGAGCATCTCAACCATCTTCTAGAGGTTTAGCAAAGGCTAATGGCACCCAGTACGCACAGACATTGTCTCCTGGAGGTAAGTACGAATTTGTAACTTACAACTTTAAGGGAAATTCTGCGGCTCTATCTATGTACGGTGTGAGTACCGTAGATAATGGGTTTTCTTATGATGGTACTGCCTTTATAAAAATTCAGACTGGTATGGAGACAGATACTCCTCAGCACGTAATAGCCCATAAAAAACATTTATTCTTTTCATTTCCAGGAGCATCCGTTCAACACTCAAGTATAGCTAAGCCACTACAGTGGAGTCCTATTACTGGAGCTGCAGAGATAACATTAGGGGATGAGGTATCTGGGTTTTCAATAGAAGTAAAAGAAGTAATGTCTATTTTTACTAGGAATGATACATACATGTTATATGGAAGTTCTTCGGCAGATTGGAATTTGACTAGATTCCATACTGGAACCGGAGCTATTCCATATACTATGCAGAAAATGGATCAGACTTTCTTTCTAGATGATAGGGGTATAACCTCTATCTTTACCGTGCAGTATTATGGTGACTTCCAATCTTCAGTTGCATCTGGAAAGATTGATCCTTATATACAGAAGAAAAAAGATAATGCAATATTATCTCTTAGGGTTCGTGGTAAAAACCAGTATAGGATATTTTTTGATGATAAAACTGGATTAGCCATGACTTATATGAACAGGCAGAATGTAGGGATAATGCCTTTTACTCTTTCTCATCAATTATCTTGCTGCGCTTCTGGAGAAGATTCGAATGGGTTCGAGGTTTTATATGGTGGGTTTGATGATGGGTATGTTAGACGTATAGATTCTGGGACTAGCTTTGACGGACTTACGGTTGATTCCTTTATAAGAACATCTTATCATAATTACGGCTCCCCGCAAGTTAAGAAAAGATTTAGAGAGATAGGGTTAGAGCTTAATGCAGACACATCTACTACGTTAAGTGTTTATCCCACTTTTGATTATGGTGGAACGTTTAGCCCTCGGTCTAGCCCATCTGCTACAGAGTATAGTGTATCGGTTACTTCTGATGAATGGAATGAAGATGATTTATTTAATTCCTCAACGGGAGTTACCGTTGTTGCTTCCGAAAGAGTTAAGATTAATGGCGTAGGTACAAACATGGGTATGATTATAAAAAATAGTTCTATATATGATAAGCCAATAACACTACAAGGCGTTGTTGTAGATTATTCTACACGAGGAGTTAGGAGATGACTATGCTTAAATTGCCGCAAAATGTCGGACCTACTAGTTTGGCCTATATATCTGAACCTGAAAAGAAACTATTAAAACGAAGAGAGGCAATGAAAGGATTCCCCTCTAAAAAGGAAATCTCTGGTGTTCCTGTATTGGCTGATAGTAGAGCTGCGATTATAGCCCATGCAAAGGGGTTAGGAATTTCAAATGTTCCAGATGCTGGTGTAAGCAAGAGTGAGTGGAGAAAATTTACTCAGAGGCTGAATGCAGAAAAGTCTTTAAGGACAAAAGGCGGTACTCAGAACTTTGTTACGAGCGCTACAGATGCCCAGAAAAAGAGAAGCAGCAATTGGTATTCGACTCCTGCTGGAGCAGCCTATGCTAAATCTTTAAATAAGCCGGTTGGGTTTGGTATAAGAAGTAAACCGAAGCCGAAGCCTACAAAGACGCATAAACCAAATAAGAAACCAAAGAAGAAACCTAAAGAGAAAGTTCCCGTAATAACTAGACCAGGGCCAGACCCAACAGTAGTTACTCCAGCAGCAACCACAATAGCTCCAGTGCAGGATTTTAGTATTAATGTAGGCCCAGGTGAGGCTATAGATACATCTCAACTAGAGAAACCCTTGTTGGAAGAAATAGTTATTTTAGGTCCTAAATCTGAAGTTTTGGAGGAGCGCCTTAAGAACTTAATAAATACTAATAGCCCTTTATTTAAAGCAGCTACTACCAAAGCATTACAATCAATGAATTCGGTAGGACTTACAAATAGCTCCATAGCTCAAGAAGCTGTTATGTCTGCTATTCTTGGTGTAGCAATTCCAATAGCCCAGCAGGATGCTCAAACATTTTTGACACAAAGAATGGCTAATCAGAATGCTAGCAATGCTTTTAAGGCAGCTCAGAATGCTGCCTACTATGAAGCTTTTATGACAAAGCTTACTGGACAAATCAACCAGACATTACGTCAGCTTGCAGAAAGATCAGCCAACTGGAGGGCTATCCTAGCGGAAAGAGGAGCGATAGCTAGAACAGCGGGAATGAGTACTGAAGCTACTGAGAACGCTCTAAAAACTGTAACACCTACATGGTTTTAATGGAATAATATTATGGCTCAAAAAACTGTTACTACAGAACCAACAAAAAATAAGTGGGTAGAGAAAATAAAGTGGCCTGTTATTATTGGAGCAACCTTGCTAGGTGGGATGGGTGCTTATGGTGCCGGTCTTTCTGGAGGAGGGCAAAGCCTGACTAGTAATATAAAGCTAGGAACAAACACTCTTTTTGGAAACCTTTTCGGGGGTGGCACAGTTGCTGCCAAGGCTTCAATGGTTCCAGTACATCATGCAGGTAGTACAGGAGTTATGTCTACCGGAGGATCAGCATTAAAAGCTGCTTCTGGTGGTGGGATAGGTGGGTTTTTTGGTAATCTATTAGGAGGAATGTTCGGTGGCGAGGGAGGAACAGGGATAAGCCTTGGTAATATAATTAGTGGGATTGGTGGGTACTTTGGCTCTAAAGCAAACTATGAATTAAGCGAGAGAGCTTTAGACCTTAAAGAACAGTTTGGGTATGAAGATGTACGACTAAAGGAAGAAGAGCTTGCCCTTCAAACAATGAAAGCAGAGGCTGCTATAGCTGCAGAAAAAAGACAGACAGCAATAGGTTCTACTTTTATGGGCCACACTAACCCAATAGCAGCTGCAGCTGAAGGACTGACAGGAGTGGAGCAAGGATTGCAGGTTGCTGATACATGGGTAACTCCAGAAGTTAGAAAGAAAGCGGGAGGCGCTCTAGGTGGGCCGCAACAAGGGTTAATAACTCAAGCAAAACAGAGGCAAGTATCATGAAACAGCCAGCAAGATCATTTCCAATACCGCCGTCTGTTCCACAAGAGGCAGAAGGAGAGCAGGTTGTTATTGATGGCGATATGGAACAAAGCCCTTTTCCAGAAGCTAGTCCAGAAGAGGCTCAAATGGCAGACTCTATCACATCTGAAATATATATGTACATTTATAGGGATGGTTGGGATGAGATTATTGAAGAACTTAAAGGCTCAAAAGACAATCTAGCCGAGGCTGTAGGGGACATGGCTGGCAATTTGCTAAGCAATGAGATGTTGATGGCAGAAGAAGAGGGTGCGGAAATTTCTAGAGAAATGTACCTTGACATGCAGTCTGGCGTGGTTCATCAATTAACAGAAGTTGTAGCGGAGAAGGATATAAGAAAGTTTAAAGACGACAATGAGGCCCAAGCTTTTATGGGGGAAGCATTGACGTATGCTATTAATGCTAATATTGATTCTGAAGATACTAAAATAACTAGAGACTCTTGGTTGGAACTAACTAAAGAAATGCTTAGGGGTGGGGTTGATCCACAACCTAGGCAGGTTGCTGGTAATAGGGTTATAGAGGAGGTAGTGTAATGGGTCTTTTATCTGGTGCGACTGGAGCAGGATTAGGAGGATTTTTTAGTGCGGTTGGTGCCGGAGTTACGGATAGTGAGAACTGGGCAAGAAAGACCGCGTGGGAAGAAGCGAAGGCGGAAAAGATGTGGGGGTATAAACTGCAGGAGCAGGAGTGGGCAACTGCAGCCGCAAAATCTGATAGACAGTTTGAGGTTGTTGGTAAGACCATTGACACGTTGCTAGATCAATATAAAAATATTAATAACAGATTGAGGGGTGAAGCTGGATACACAAGAATTACAGACGACGCTGCGGTAAAAAAACTTGAAAGGGATCAAGAGCAAATTGCAATACAAATGCAGCGTTATGGTGGACAGTTATTGATGATGGCTGGATTCCCTGCATCAGACATTAGTCATCTTATGGCTGGTATGTTTACTCCAGATGGTGATCTTACTAAACAGGGTGAGGAAGTTGCTAAAGTAGCCGCCACAGTTACAGACGAGGGCGAGGGTGGCTTTTGGTCAAATGCCTGGGATTGGTGGTCAAAGTACTCTGGTGAAAAGGGTATGGAATTAATGGATGATTGGGCATCATTCAAAGCAGATAATGGACCCTCTCAAGGCGAGTCATTAACAAATACACAGGCTCTGCGTAGGATATATGAGATAGCTCTGGATAAAGGACTGCTATCTGACGTAGCATTGGGCATTTCGGAAGATGCGTTTGAAAATGATATGGAAAGAAACAAGGCTGCCATAGAAGCTATAAAAAGTTCTCCGGAAAAAGCAATTGAGTTTATTCAAGAGCACCTACCAAAAGTAAAAGAGTTCGGGAAGAAAGTTGGTGATTTTATGTACTACGGACCAGAAGGCCCACCAGCAGAGTCTGAAGACGATGCGCCACAAGCTGGTGTAACTGATCAAGATTTAGGAGAACAAATAGCAGCTTCGGGTGACGCGGATGTTAATGAGAGATCACTCGCGTCTAATACAGGCACAGGTTTTATGGGAACACCTAGAGGAGTACTTAGCGGTGATTCTATTTATCCAGGTGGTATCTCACAAGTAGACTTGGAAGCTCAGAATGCTATACCAAGAAGCGAACTTAATCTTGAGCCTCCTCCAAGTTCGGCTACACAGTATGGGGATACACTAGGTTCTGATTGGATAGGATCGACGCAGGCTATTGACGCTCTTGGCGAGGCTGGCGGACCCGCTGTTGATGCCCTAACAGAATGGGAAGTAGATAGAACAACTCCACCTAAGACTTCTTACGAGCGCAAGGATAGACTTATGAAGGGCATTAAATCTATTATTCATAAGGCAGAGTCTGCAGCTCATGGGTACAATGCTGTTGCTGGATCAACCAAAGGTGATCCTAATCTTACCTCGATGACTATTGGTGAGGTTCATAAAAAGTATGGGGATAAAGCTGTTGGTATAGGGCAATTCAAGAGAAGGTTCTTAATCGACAATGCTAAAAAATATCTTGGGTACAACAAAAAAGAATTGGATGCTATGCCATTTAATAAGGCAACCCAGAATAAGTTTATGGAGCTTGGAATAGAAGATGCTGGTATAGATGCTTACCTTAATGGGCGTATTACTATAGATCAGTTTCATGCAAGGCTAGCTAATATATGGAGAGGGTTACCACCACTAAGGACATCACAGAAAGGAGAACCTTCAGATCAACTAGGAAATATAACACAACTTCCTGGGTCAGAATTACAAGAAGTTATTACACAACCACTTCAATAGAGAATACTAGATGGCATTGACAACTGAACCTTTCACTACTGAACAGCTTTCTGAAATGCAAGAGAGCCTGCCAACTGCGGCGGAGCTTACTGCCGTATGGGGTAATGTTGTTCGAGAAGATGAAGCTAAACTTCCAGCTCCTGAAAAGACTGATTATGGGCGTGGTAGCGCAGCAGTAGATGCTTTCCAAGGATTGTTATGGAATGTGGCAGCTGGCGTTAGCGACTTTCTTGGTGCTGAAAAGGTTTCTGATTGGTCATATGCTCTTGCTCAAGAAAATTATAAGGAAGTAAGCGGTTACCAAAGAGAGTCTATGTCTAAAGGAGAGGTAGTATTTGGAGATAACTTTGGAAAATGGCTTGCTGATACTCTTATTGTTGACGGCCTTCCAACCTTAACAATAGCGGCAGGCACACTAGCTGCTTCAGTTGGTAGCGGTGGCACTCTTCTTCCAGCTCTTTTTGCTCTGGGCGCAAGTTCAACATTTGCCTTAGGTGAGTCATATGGGGAATCAAGAGAAGAGCTTGGAAAAGAAAATATAAACCCAGCTGTTGTACTTGCTGTTGCTGGAATTAATGGGGCTTTAGATGTTATAACTCCTTTTAAGGTTGCAAAGAAATTTTTTAAAGGAGGAGTTGCTGAATTTAAAGAAAAAGCTTTGCAAGAGCTTTCTAGAAATGGAGGATTGAATCATCTCTCAAGATTTCTACGTGAGGGAGCAAGAGGACTTACGGTAGAAGCATTTACTGAAGGTCTTCAAGAATGGAATATAATTATAGGTGTAAATATACAGGCCGATAAAGAAAATATATTTGAAGTTACACCGGATCAATGGAATCGTATATGGGATGCAGCTGCAGCTGGCGGTGCTTTAGGTGCAACCGCAAGAGGCGCAACCGCTTTTGTTGGAAAGGGGAATGCTAAGGAAGTTATTATTGCTAGAGAGGCAGCTCAAGAACAGATAAGTTCAGATTTAAATTCTAGTATTGAACCAATTAAATTAGAAATAAAAAATCTTGAAGCTCAAGCAGAAGCTGGAGGAGGGAGAAAAGTATTAGCAAGAAAGGTATCTCTTGAAAATAAAATAAAAGATTTAGAAAAAGAAGCAGACAAAAAAAGGAAAAAAGTAAGCACTTCTTATACTGTTGCTGATATAGAAAAAATAGTACCGCCTATTGAAGAAGAGGCTGCCCCGACTCCAGAAGCTTTGCAAGAAGAACTTGGAACTGTAGAACAGAGGTTAACAGAAGCCAAAGCAGAGCTTGAGACTGAGGTAGCAAAACCTAGGGGACGCGCCCCCAATAGAAAAGCTATACGGCTTAAAGAAGAAATAGCCTCATTAGAAGCAAGAAAGATTGAGATTGCAACCCAGCTGGAAGAGACAGCGTCTGCTGCTCCCGCAGCAACCCCAGAAGCTGCTCCTCCTATAACCCCACCAACTGATGAACAAGTTCCTACCACACCAATTACCCCTGAACCAGAAGAGCCTGCACAGCAGCCATATACCCCAACTGGGCCTGAGCTTTTCACACAGTTAGACGAACAAATAGCACAAAAAGAAGCTGCTATTGCTGAGACTGAAGCTCAGCTAGCTCAGCCTATTGAAGAGACTAGCGCGTTTAACAAAAGAAGAATAGTTACGCAGCTAAAGAAAAGATTAGCAGAACAGAAGGCTGAGAGAGACAGACTTCTTGCTATGCAAAAAACGCCAGACCAGATAGCATGGTCTGATGTTGCTAGACAAGAGCCTTCTCCCAAACAGACTCTCGATCAAAGATTGGATGAAGAGGAAGACTTAGCCCTAAGCGAAGCGACAAGAAAAAATCTTGAACAGCAAGGAGTCGCACAAGCAGAGGCACGGGCTAAAGCACAAGCGGATGCTGAAGATGCTGCTGCTGCTGCTGCACAAGCAGAGGCTCAGAGAATAGCTGATGAAGAAGCAGCCCTTGGTGATGCTGCATGGGGTGATGTTGCTGTGCAAGACAAGCCCCTAATAGATGTTATACCACCTGGCTCTTCAACAACTAATCAGGACATAGCTCTTGCTGATGCAAGGAGCAGGCAACAAGAGGCTAGAAAAAGCGCTTTAAGTCTGAGGTTAAACAAAGCTAGACAGGATAGGCTAGAAGCAGAAAGAATTAAGAGGGAAGAGGTTGCTCAACAGGCGGCTGAGAGGAGGGAAGAGGCTGCTCAGCGCAGAGAACAAGAACAACGTACAAGAATAAACGACGAGAGAAAAGCAGCTGCTGATGCAAGGGCAGAAGAGAGAGCAGTAGCGGAAGCAGAAAGAAAAAGAAAAGCTGAGGATGCTAAAGAGCAGGCTGAGTTTGAGAAGAGAGAAACTAATAAGACTGTTGCAGAAGCCCAAGCCTCTGCTTCTGAAACTATAGCTGAGTTTGAAACAAGGCCGCTAACCATCTCTGAGATGAAGGCTCAGATGCGTGTTAGAGGTAATAAGATAGGAGATGCTGATAGGATAGGAGCATCAGAAGCGAAGGCAGAGTATTTAGATACAGTTAGGAAGGGTATTAACGAGATAGATAGCGCTAGAGTTGCAGCAGCTACAGCCGAAAAAGCTAAGGCTGCTACCGCACCTAAAGCTGCCCCTGCTACTGAAAAGAAACCTGATGACAAGCCTACTGCTCCCGTTACCGAAGGTACAGAATATGGGGCTGATCCATCTGTACTAGCAGACGAAGCTCCACAAGGAGAAGCATTTCAAGACCCATCAGTTCTAGCAGATGCTGCGCCACCTGTAATTAGCAGCCCAAGAGATGCTATAGACTCTGTAAAGGATGGCAAGCTGGAGCCTGATCAAGCTATAGATGCTTTAGCTGAGGCAATGAACACTGATAGAGATGCTGCGGAATCTGCTTTTGTAGACGAAGCTACGCAAGAAGATAATCAGGCAATGGTTGAGGCTGGTGAGAAGCGCGGTTCAGTTCCTCCAGGAACTACTGCTGCAGTGAAAGACGAGGCAAAAAGAGTGGCTGCAACTCAGGATGCCAAGCCTAAAGGAAAGGCTGGCGATGCTGTTAAGGCGGGAGTTGTTGCTCAACCAGACGCACGAAAGAAAAAGAAGTCTGATAAAAAGGGTCAGTCTACCTTCAGGCAGTTCAGAAGGAGTAGGGATGGTAAATCGTGGACTGCAAGAATTGCAGGTGCCCCTGCTAAAATAACTATGGACGAGGTGGGTGAGTACCACACCACGTATGACAAGATAAGCAATCCAGTACCTTTTACTACTTTACCTGCTGCTAAGATTAGCTTATTAAAGACTCATGGAACCCCTCAAGAACAGAAAAAAATTCGAGGAAGGGAGCCTGCAGCAGTAGCTAAAACCAAGACTACTACTGTAGAGACTGAACCTAAAAAACAAAAGTGGGCTGAGGATACTGATAACTCAGCTGGTGTTCCGGTTAGAATAGACTACGATCCAACTCTAGATAAAGAGAAGCCTCACATTGTGATGGTTAGAGGAGAGCCTTATAAGAGGTATGCCAAGAGAGATAGGGCGCGTTATGTTGCTAACAGGGTAACTGATGCAGATGTTGAGAAGGCCCTACTAGCTATACAGAAGCAAAGATTAAAAGAGCAAGAGGGCGGTGAACGAGTTGCAGCTAGAGTTGCAGCAGCCACAGAAAGAGGGATTGCCAGTCAGCCAGATAGGGCTGGTGTTGTGATAAGACCTCCAAGGATGGTGCTCGCTGGAATGCCTCTCCCAACTCTTAATGAAAAGAAAAAGATTAAAAATCCTAATGTAAAAATAGACAGTGAACTAGAAAGAGAAGTAATAGAAGAGGCCACTGATCTTGGTGGAAATTCTATTACGGTATCTTATGAAGAGCGCGATCTTACAAGTCCGGATGCTCAGAAAAGTACTAGCTTTAGAAAGAGCGAAGTAAGCATTGCAAGGTTCAACACGTTTACTCCATTCATGGTTTCGACAAAAGAAGAAGCGCAGGCTATCAGCTCATCTATATATGCTAACCCAGAAATCTTCCACGTATTTTTAGGTAATGAAATTTCTACTCGCGCTGGCCTTGACCCCAAGATAGTTAGCATGGGCGTTATCAATGACCAAGAAGCATTAAAAATGCAGCAGTCTTATCAGCGTAGGGTAGACAAACTTCTAAGTGGGGAGACAGCTAGGAAAAGACTTACCGATGAACAGAAGGATGATATAGTAAGGTGGCGCAAGAAGATAAAAGACCTCAACACTAATGATGGAAGGAACTATAAATCTACTGTAGTACCAGGTGCAACCCAGGCTGACTTTGACGAGAGCCTCCAAAGATGGGTAGATTTTCTAGATGACAAAGGTAAGGACACTGGTCCTATCAGAGACTTTCTAGATACTAAAAAAAAAGTAGATGAAGAAGTAGCTTATAATAATCCTGCTGAGTTTTTATATCACGTAACCCCAACAGCATTTGTAGCTAAGATTAAAAAAGAAGGGATAAAATCTTCTAGAGATAGAGGTGGACTAGAATACGCTCCAGGTGTTGCTGATTCTATTCATGTGGCTGACAACATACAAGATGCAAGATCGTTTGCCAAGTTTCTTAATTCTGGTATAGGTAAGTCTGGAGCTAGCTGGAAGGCTGATGAGATTGGGGCTGTATCTATAATAAAAGTAACCAATGATGGAAGCCAGTTGTATCTTGACCCCAATAGGGGGAAGACCCGAGAAGATAAGAAGTGGTTAATTAGAAAAGAAAGTATATCTCCTAATGATATAGTTAGTGTAGAGCCATACAACGCTTCTACAACAACTGCGAAAAGTGCAGCCATCTCCTTAAACGAGCAAGCCAAACAGGCGTGGTATTCCGCTCTTGATGAAGCCGGAGTAACTGAAATTCGTGATGAATCGTTAGATGTATTAGACGATGAAGGAAATATATTATTTGAGGGGTATCGTAACGAATACAATAAAGAGACAGAAAAAGAACTGTCTGAGGCAGAGTTTGATAGGTTGTTTGGATACAGTATTGCTGAAGAACAGTCTGCTCTAGACCGTCAGTATGCAAAAGAGAGAGCCGATAGAAAAAAAGGGAAGTCTACAGATAAGGTAAGCGTTGATTCTATTCTAGCTAATGAGAATCCAGCTGACCTGCACAGTAAGTTAACCACCCCACCATCACAAAACGGCTATTCAGTCGATGAAGTTAAAAGTCTAGCAGCTAATATTAAAGCTTTAAATCCCGACTTTAACTATAACCCCAAAGGAAAGAAAGAAGATATTGCCGCTTCCATAATGGAGTGGTACGTCTCTCCTATGGAGGATGCATACACAAAAAATGATCTGACTGAAACGAAAGAGAACGATGATGTTGTAGAGAGCAGGCGTCTTAACAAGGCAACAACATTCCATTCTCCTGGGCAGGCAGAGAAGTTAGTTAGGTCTCAGGTTAGAAGTATCTTTGGGGATAAGGGAGCAAGACGACTAGAAGAGATAGGGTTTATAAACTTCATAGACAGAAACAAAGCAAAGGATATGGGTGCGTCTGATACTGCACAGGCTTTTGTTTCTAGAGGCAATGGAACTATCTATTTTATACGAGATAAAATATCTTCTGACATGACTGCCAAAGATGTAAGGGGGTTGTTATTCCATGAGGTAGGGGTACACTTTGGTAGAGATGTATTCAGCGGTAGCGAATGGAACTCAGTTCTAGATGAGCTTTATAAGTTAGGGCAGAATGGGGACGACATAGTTAATACAGCTGTTGCTAGGGTAATGCGTAACTATGGGTATAAGAAAGCTGATACTGGCAGACCGTTTGACCCAGCAGCCAAGCATATTAATTTCCACGTTAGGCGTGAGTTCTGGGAAGAGGTTCTTGCTCATGTAGTAGAGATCAAGCAACCAGCCTTAGACTCTCCTTCTAGAAAAGGATTACTAGATAAGATAAAGAATGCATTTAAAACATTTTTCAATAAGGTATTTGGAACTGATATGAATGTTTCAAATGTAACTCTTGATGATATTGTAAATCTTATTGGTTATTCTACTTGGCACTCTGGTATACTAGCCTTAGAAAGGCATGGTGATTCCAAGAATATGTCTAGGTTTAGGGATAGGAAAAGGAAGGAGTTTCTAGATGGTTCTATAATAAAAGAACCTGTGTATCATGGAACTCCTAGCGATTGGAGCGCTCCTCTAATAGAGAAGACCCAACTTGGATTACATGTAGGGACCTCTATTGCTGCTGTTAATATATCTGCATCAGAACACTTTAGAGATAAGCCAATCCAAGAGAGTGAAGCCTTGGCTGAGTTAGCTGATGAGGTGGAAGCGTGGAAACCTGGGTGGGAGTCTAGGATTTCTAATCGTGACCTAGACAAGATAGCTATTAGTTGGGACCCTAAGCTTCGACTAAGAACATCAGATAATTTAGCTGATGCTCAGGGTTTATTTGATTCATTAGGTATGCAGAAAGAGGTTGGTTACACATGGTTTGAGAAGGGGGCTAATATAAGGCGTGGATATATAAATGTACAGAATCCTTTTATAACTGGAGACCTAGGAAACTTTAGTAGCCCAACTGCTTGGTTTACTCATGCTAATAGAGTTCTAAGGGGGGATGCAGCATACAATTCCCCAGAGGCACAAGAGGTTGTATGGGAGAAGATATCTAAACTTGCTAGAAGCAATGCTACAACTAGGAAGTATTTACATGATGAGAGTGATATAGCTGGAATGTTTAGCTTGGACGCAAAATTTTCTAGGGAATTAAGAGCGCTCTTAAAAGAAGAGGGTTACGATTCAATAGAATATACCAATGATGCAGAAGATGTTGGTAGTAAAAGCTGGATTCTTCTGGATGATAACCAATATAAATCTGTTGATGATCTATCATTTGATTCTGGTACTGGTATATTCTCTACTAAGAAAGTTATAAGTCAACCTAATTCCTCTGCTATAACTGAGTCTAGAAGGTTAGAAAGAGAGACAGCTAGAGAGGTTGTTAAGTCTAGGATCGGAACTGCTCGTGCAAACTCAGCGCTTAAGTGGATGCAGAGAAGGATTGAACCTTTGATGGCTGTAGAAGGGTATTCTCTTTTAGAGGCTAAACGTATGCTTACCAAGGGAAAGGTAGGAGAATGGGCTAACACAGGTAGGATAGTTTTTGATGTTCTTAACGAGGCTACACCCACAGAAAAGAAAGCCATATATAAATACTTTACTACCAGGAATGCTGACCCGTCTAAACTCCCAACTAGAAAGGTTAAGTTTGCTGAACATAAAACCGTAGTAAGAGGAACCAGGGCTGGCCCTACAGCTCCATCTGTCAGTATAAAGGAAAAGGTAATAGAGACAAAGAAAGAGATAGCTAGCATGGGGGAGAGGCTAGTTGCTGCGGGTCTTATTACTGATGCTCAATATGCTGAATGGAAGAACCAGTATTTACCCCGTGTTTATATGGAACACGTAATGGGTGGGCGTGATAGGATAGGTATTGGTGGTCTTAGAGCGTCAAGTCTTACGTATACTAAACATAGAAAAGATCATGAGAAATTTCTGAATGATGTTATATCTGGTCGTATAGATGATCCAGCATTCTTGGCTGGCAGGTATCTTACTATGGCAGGTAGTGACTTAGCTATCATAGAATACCTTAGCTATATAGCCAGTGATCCTGGTAATAACAAATGGGTATTGCCTGGTCAGATAATGACCTTCAGAAATATGATAGGGACAGCCGCTTATTTTAAGAATCTGGCGTCGGATATATCTACCAGAGCTAATGCTGGCAAGAGGATTGACCCCGCAAGGGCAGCTGAAATGCTAGAACTTTCTTCAGAAATGAATGCAGCAGCTGATCAGGTTAGTGTAGATATGCGTGGGCTTAACATGGATAACTACAGGAAGGTTCCTGACTCTCCTAGGTACGGCGCTATGCGTGAGCTGTGGGTGCATAAGGATATATGGAATGATATAAATGGTCTTGGTATAACAGGTAATCCCTCATGGGGTGCGCTCCTAAAGTGGAGTGGTCGAGCGCAAGCTACCTTTAAGTACACTAAAGTCCCAATGAATATTCCAACTCAGGTTAGGAATATGATATCTAACACTATACTAATGAACGTATCTGGAACAAACTTCTTAAGAATTCCAGGTGCGGTAAGTAAAGCTATGCATGATGTATCTACCAATGGCAAATACATGCAGCTTGCTAGAAAGTATGGTCTTGAAACAACTACGTTTGCAGCTACAGAACTGGGTCAGATTGATAGGGAGTTAGCTACAGTAAAGGCTAAAGGAGATAGCTTCGAGGGTATGTGGGCTAGAGCTAGGATATTCTTTAATGACTATGGGGATGTTGGGGGCAGGGCATACCAGAAGACAGAGGTATTGTTTAAGGTTGCTAAGATGATAGACCTCATGGAGAATCATGGCAAGAAAGAAGCCGAGGCAGCTAAGCTAGCTAATGAAGCGCTTCTAGACTATGGTAATGTTTCACAGGGCATTAGGATGCTAAGGACCCTACCATTAGGCTCTCCGTTTATTACCTTTAATGCAAAGGTGATGGCTCAGATGGCTAGAAATATAAAGAACCATCCATTCGCTTCCCTTAAATATGCTGCGTTACCTTACCTGCTAATGGAAATGTTCTTGTCTCAGAATGATGACCTGGATGAGGATGATTGGGACGCTTTGATGGATTTCTTACCTGACTATATGGAGAAAGAGTTTAGCACTATGGTCTTTCCGTATAAGGATGAGAACAACAGATGGAAGGCGTGGGATGTAAGTTTCTTCTTACCTTGGGGCGCTCATACAGCCCTCGCTAAGAATGTAGCAAAGGCTGAATTTGGTGATGCTATCTATAAGAGCATAGGGATGTTTACAGGGCCTGCTGAAATACCTATTGCCCTTAAACTTAATAAGGACCCCTTTACTAGACAGCCTATATATAATGAGTTTGATCCAGTGCATCAAAGGTATCAAGATATGATGATGTTTGTAGCTAGTTATATGATTCCACCAATGATTATGCCTCGCAATAAGGCGGGAGATATTAGCACAGGAGGCGGACCGTTAATTAAAACCATGATGGCTGCTGATATTATTGATGGGAATGTAGATAGGGATGGGCTGCCAAGGTACACAATGAAGGACGCCACTCTTGCATGGTTCGGTGTTAGCCTTCAAAAGATGGGGCCACAGGATGTAGATACTGCTTTGTATTTTAAGGAAAGAGAGATTAGAAAAATAGAGCAGAGGGCTGAGCGGATGTTGAGTGATCCAAGCCTGAGCAGAGAAAAGAGAGAAAGACTTGCTAATGAGTACAGAGAACATATACTTAAAATCATACAAGAACATAGGAAGTGGGCTGAAAGTCTCAAGAGATTTAAAAGGTTATTCTAGTGAAAGTAAAGAAGCCTTTATTAGTAGAGGTAGAGTGGCGTGATATATTTGCAACGTGTGGGTGGGAAAAACTTGAGGAGGTTATTCCTCCAACTTTCTATACTTATGGATATCTTATATATAAAGATAAGGATACTATCAAGGTTGCGTGTACGAAAGATGAGAGTGGTGATTGGTTTGCTACCCATGCATTTCCTCGTGGGTGTGTTAAAAAAATACGCCCCCTTTCGGGGGCGACAAGTATCTCATCCAAAAAACAAGTAGACAATAAAACCAGAAATGAAAATATAACAAGCATACCAGAGAACTAACTCTAGTGCTGTTCTAATCATCCGTCTTTCTGTTATTCCACTTATCTATTGCTTCATTCATAGCTCCTTTCTTTTGTGGGTCAAATGGAAATGTCATCTTGCATTTCGGGCAACCGACCAGGAATAACCCTGCATTAGCAACACCATTACAAAATGGACATCTCTTTAGTTCGCTCATAGATAACTCCTAGTTAGTTTACGTTGGGTTATAGAACTAATCTCATCGTAGTAGCCTTCTCCATCTAACCCCTTTAATGAAACCACTCCCCTCCACCAGTTATACTCTGTATCTCTACACCAACTTTCAGAATAGTGTGGATGTGAATAGCACCCTGCAGATAATCCGAAGATTTTCTGCCCGTCTGGTCTAGTTTGTTCTGCGTGATTATACAAGTGCGAATGTCCTTGCACCGCTGAGCAGTGCAGTTTAGATACCAAGTGAAACCCTACATGGGTTGAACTTATTGGTCTGCCTGCTACACCAGATGTAAAGTAATGAGAGAACATGATATTATCTACAGATAAACAGCTCTTAAAAGGTGTTACTTTCCATCCAAACTTTTCATATTGTAAGTCGCTTAATCCTATTGCTCCTTCCAATTCCGGTGCCGAGTTGACAGCTCTCTCTATCCTATCTTCATGATTACCAAGACACATGTGTAGTTTTGGTTTATATTGCTTCTCCTTTCTTTTTCTTTTCACATCATTAAATTTCTTTATAGGCGCAAAGAGTTTTTCTTGTGCATCTATAACCGATAGTATATCTTTCTTATATCGCCTGCCTTCAAATCCTTTGGTGCCTTTATCATAAGATGATAGGCTAGGCATATCCCCAAAGTCTCCTAAGCAAACTATTATTCCTGGTTGTTGTTCTATTATAAAGTTGCCAAGCGCTGAGAATCTTTTGTTATCATACTCAGGCGCAGCATGACAATCTGGTATTATCAGTAAGTCTTTTGGTTCTTTCTTTTTCATGAATCATACCCCACAAATCCCTGTCATACATTGCTCATCGCTGTTATCTTCATAGATAACGCCTCTCTTTGAGTGAGCCTCTTCATAATCACAGGCGGTTATTGGTTGCCCTCCTCTACTACCTTCGGGGTAGAGTGTGAGGCCCCTAAGACCATGCGCATATTTAGATACTATCTTCGAGAATTTTTCCAACGTTCCTTCGTTGTTTAGTTCGGTGCCATAAGTAGGGAGATTAAGGGTAGAACTAATAGCGTGGTCTACATACTTCTGTAATTCATATTGAAACTTTATCCTTCTTTCCGGATCAGCCGCTAAATCTATAGCTGATTCTATATCCGTATGTTTAATTCCCTGGTCTATAAGATTCTGGGCAGCCCCATCTACTACAAACTGATGCTTCCATTTGGTTCCTTCCTGTAAGTATCTTCTTTTATAAGCCACAGCATAGATTGGTTCCACTCCAGAGGTGGTGCCAGCGAGGATGCTGATGCTACCTGTCGGGGCTATAGCCCTGTATCCTTTAGGTCTGCTTAAGAAGAACCTATCACAGTGCTCGTTAGCAGCCTTCTCGGATTCATCTCTGTATATCTTAAGCCATTTCTTTAGCTCATCATTCATCTCATATTTATATCCAGACTTAAGTAACCATTCATGCATTCCCATTAAGCCTAGACCCAGGCGTCTATTCTTTTGCCTAACTTCTTCTACCTTTGTATAAGGTAGGTGTGCCCTTATAGTCCCGCATACTAGAAATTTAGAAGCCACGTTAACAACATCCTTAAATTCTTCTATGTTTTCTATTCGACCCATGTTGATACTTCCTAAATTACACACGTCAGAATCATCGCTTGATGTTATTTCTGTGCAGGCGTTACGCAGGGTTTCATTTTGCTTGTCTCCAAAGTTAAAGCTAAACCCTGGCTCTCCCGTCATCATTGCCTGCTTACAGTTTTCTATAAATATGTCAGGCATTCTACCATTACTTACTTCTTTAAGGAATTCATCGTCGTAATTTAAAGAGATGTTCATCATATCAAGAGGGGCTGGGTAATTAAAATTATTACGCTTGACCTCTGCTAATGATAGTCCTGTTCCAGGTACTTTAGAATCGTGCCAGTTTTTAATCTTTAGGAAATCTTGAGCATCTTCATGTTGCCAGTTTAAGGAACCGTACATAGCTGACCGCCTCGACCCCCCTTGCATAACATTGCGACCCACTTCGTTTATAACATTTAGGAGCGGAAGCGGACCTGAAGCTACGCCACCTGTCCTTCGTAGTGGTCTCCCACTTGGGCGAGCAATACTTACATCTATACCAATACCACCTCCTGTCATCAAGCATGACATTGCTCTTTGTGTTACGGCTGACCATTCCTCTCTTGAGTCCTCCATTAATCTTAGTAGGTAGCAATTATTCCAGAAGCTTGCATCCCTACCTGCGTAGTATATATAACGCCCACCAGGGAGAAATTTTAATTCTGTTATAATCTTTATTAGATAATCTCTATCTTGTTTGGACATAACCGGCATGTCTTTGCCGTTGCGTGTTCCGCAGACATCGTCTACAATAGTATGCGCTCTATCCCTCCATGTCTCAAAAGTATTAGATGCATACTTATTTCTAAATGTTGTTGCTCCTAGCTCTGTATTAAATTCATTCATTAATATCTTCCTTGCTGATACCTGTGCTACCAAATCCCTTTTCACCTCTTTCATAATGAGAGATTGATGTGTGGTTAAATGATGGTGTTTCGTATTTGCTAAATACAAGTTGAGCTATTCTATCTCCTTCTGATATGTCGAAAGGCATGTGACCCATGTTGCATAGTAATACCTTTACCTCTCCTCTATAATCTGGGTCTATTGTTCCTGGTGAATTTAAAACAAACACTCCATACTTATGTGCTAGCCCACTCCTCGACCTTATCTGTCCTTCAATTCCTTCTGGCATATGTAGTTTGATTCCAGTACCTATTAGCTTTCTATCTAATGGCCTTATGACGTTATCTGATGTAGCAAAGAGATCATACCCTACTGCCATTCTAGTAGCTCTTTTAGGTAAAGAAAAATTATCTTCTGTTATCTCTATTATAACAGTGCCCTCTTTATCTGTATATCTATCATGTTCTTTCAGCATTTATGTATTTCTCTTTAAGGTTATTTTCTTGAGCGTACTTTATATACTCATCTATTGTTACGCCGGAGTGCTTTAGAAATGTTTCCTCCCAAGATTTGGTACTTTCTTCTGAGCCCTCCAGTCTTGTTTTGTATATTTCTCTTGCGAGTTTATACATTACCTCATCAAATAGTTCGCCTTTAGAATGGTACGTCATCAGCTACTACCTGATTAGATATATCAGACATAGCTTCTTTCATACCTGTAGAAACTTCTTTCTTATATTCGGGGGGAGTTTCCACCTCCTTGTAAGCGTCAGGACTATTGATCATCTGTAATATAAAACCTTTTATATCTGTAGTATATTTTTCAATACCATCTTTGCCAGTGTATTTTCTGTAATCAATTGATCCTTCGACATATAAATTAGTACCTTTAGTTACATAAGAATCCACCACATCGGCTTGTTTGCCATAGAAGATTACTTTATGCCAATCAGATTTTTTATACTCCCCGTAACCTGACTCTGTTACCATGTCTACTTGCGCTATCTTGCTGCCATTTTTAGTAGCACGTATTGTGGGCTCCTTCCAAACATACCCTAATATAATAGCTTTATTAATTCCCTTCATTGTGTTTCTCCGGCCAGTATTGTTTAACATTTTTCCATAATGTTAATGATGAACTAAAAACTTCCCAGTATCTTTCAAAGTCTTCCTTCTTCCATTCATGGAACACCGATAGTCCTGGGTTCGTAGAGCTAATAAATATATTAGCCATTCTCCTAACGTTTGCTTCTCCGGTATCTCTGTAACTCTTATCTAATCCTGTTACTGCATAGGCAATTAGTTGGTAAGCCATAGACTCATAAGATAACTGTTTATGGTCAGCTCCAAACTCTTTTGTTTTAAAATCTATAGCCCACTCATCTGAGATTAAATCTACCATTCCTCCATAGCCTAAAAGCGGCTCAGAGAATGTTACCTCTGACACCCACTCTTGTTCACCACAGTTTATATCTAACAGTGACTTAACAGAGTTAAAGATAGCTTCATTTTCTCCTTCAGGTTTTTCTTCCTGTTTAAAAGATTTCTCTAACATGCTATGGATTCTAGTCCCTCTCTCAGAGGCTTCCTTAGATTCTTTTCTAGAATGTTCTAAGATTCTTTTTCTGTATTCTTCATCTGTTTCCGCTTCATACCTATCTAATGATAGAGCCGCACTAATAGCCTTGTTAATTTTCCATTGATCCAGCCCTGGCTTAGCCATTATATCTAATACAGATGTAACTGATGGCATCCACCCATGTTTTCTAGCATCCCGTAGAGTAGAAGCCCTAAGCTTTCCGCTCTTACTAGGTACAAAGTGTTGAGGGTTTCCTTCTTTATCATACCAATGCATTACCTTCCCCTATTCAAAGTCGCCATAGAAATGCTCTCTGTTATAACCTCTATCATCAGCAAAGCGCCATAACATGCTCTCCATCTCTACAACTTCATGCGTTAGTGGAGAGCCAACTTCATGACAATCCCTACACATTCTTGCTACTTTATTAAGAAAAGTTATAAGTTTAATATCTTCTTGTGTTCTAACTTTCTTTTTAACTACTTTCTTTTTTGCTGCCATCTATCTTCTCCGTTGTATGCAGTTTAGTTACTGATGCTTTACTTGCCATCAGAGCATCAAATCCTTCTGGTGTAGCCCAGGATGCAGGGTTCTTATCTTTATCAAATGCTCTTGGATGATAGAGATATCTCCCGATTCCCCACAAAACTGCTGCTCTTTTTAATGAGTCACTTATTCCACCTTTCGCCGATTCTATTTTAGTATCATCAGCCCCATCTGATTTAGCAACCCACTCTTCTCCTATCTTACAGACTAGACTACATATCATTCTGTCTCCTATAAAATCATAGCCAGTTTGCCAACCAGTTATACCAAAGACAGAATCTAGCCTATCCATCACATCTCTTGCATCTATATAAGCTAGTTCTTTATTGCCGCCACCCTTTCTCCATTTAATTTTAACAACAGGGAAAGGTCTCTTAAGCTGGCGCTCAATTTCCTTTATGGTTTGAGTCATCTTGTTCCTCTCTTTGAAGTTTAGACTTCTTCTCTAGGTTATCCAACCATTGTTCATACTCTTGTTCGTACTGTTCTCTTTCTTCGTTATCCCTTTGTTGCTGTTCATCACTTTCATCTGGAAGGTAGTTCATTTTATAGTCAGACATATTACATCTCCGGTTGAGGGTAGTATATACCAGCGTTTATTAAAACTGATTCAACCTGGTCCATATACTCTCCGAATTGTGATACAGTTAAACTAGATGTTTGTATTGGTACTTCTCGCGTCTCTCCTTTAAGGCTAGTAACTTCCTGCATACCTAAAACTTCCATAATCATTATGGTATGTAGCTCATTAACAGTGTATCCAGATTCATTAGATGATTGCCTTATCATATGCCAGTATCTATTGTTCTGATCTATTGACCTTTGATTCTTGTTGCTGTAAGGTCTAACTATAACCTCTACCTTACCACTTGTCAAGTCTAAAGAATCTATATATTTACAGCAATCACTTTTAGATTCTAGATTATCTATCTTAAATTGTTTATTCTTGGTTATGATACTCATTAAAACTTACCTTCTATTATACCACACTTGAACGCCCTATCTATAGTTTGTAAGCACCATCTCATTTGCGTCTCCTTATCTATTGTACCGTTATGACATTCTGCATGATGTTCGTAGCATACTGGTAGAGTAAAATAGTCAGGAACTTTTTTACTCATACCAGAGCCCAGGGCTAGTATCCTAAGATGATGGGCTTGAGAATCCTTGCCGCAATAAATACATGGCTGGTCTGCAACCCACTTCAAATATTTTTTTGATTTCATCTTATTCTCTTAAAGGCTTTATGTAATTCCATCTCCCATTCTTGTGTAGTAGCTACAAGAGTATTAAAATAATTATACTTAATATATTTAATATACCTATGTCTATATGCATGAGTACTATCTATATCTTTAAATATATATCTTGCTCTTACGCTGTCACTAAGTGATCTAGTACCTACACCTAAACAAACATCACATTTATATATACTACTCTGAACTATCACTTGCTTTCTTCCATTGCATTTAGGGCATATAGCAGGGCTTAAAGATTCTTCTAGGGCTAAAGAAATTATGTTATATAAGTCTTTATTACTTATAACTTTATTCCATTCGACCTTTGATGCTGCCTTTAAAAGGCTCCTAAAAATATGTGGCTTTTGCCAATGCTCCATAGAATACTTTAGCCTTCCATATCTTGAGGCCTCGTTGCTAACTGTAGATAATATCATACACACGTCAGTCCAAGGAACTCTATTAGCAGGCCCCCAAATGCTAGGAGATTTAACTGTAAGAGATTTCAGAGATTCTAAACCCGACATCTTTAAATAACCCCTTGTATATTTCTGTTGTTGGTTTGTTATCTCCTATAGAGTCTCCTAACTCAACATAGTTTTTAAACATTACACATGCTACCCTATTAAGGGAGCACCTTTTGAACCAGTTGCACTTAGTACAAGGAGGTTCTTCTGCCTTTATAGCCCTAACTAAATTAAACATTTGTCTATTCATCTTTAAGTTTATCCATAAAATCCTTTGCTCTAAATATTATTAATGTATCTTCAAATGAAGAACCCTTTTCCTTTAAGAACACAACTGCAGTCTTCCCTTCTCTTGATGAAGCGACAGCCTGGTCCATTGCATCCTTAATCCATAGAGGTATTTGCTTTCTATACTTACATTCAATAGAAAGATAATCACTTGTTACGTCTGGCGAATCTCCTCTTGTTCTTCCTGTTACTGGAACTCTAAGCGCTCGATCCCCCAGCTCACTTAAAAAAGTACCAACCCACCGCTCAAATTTTTTCCATGTCTTATCCACTGTAAAATTGAGGAGGTATTTCCTTTGTAGCATTAAGTGGCAGGTGATAAGTTCCCATTCTCCAGTTGTATGTTAGCTCGCCTGTCCCACGCTTACCATCTTGTCTAAACCTAATCTTCTCTACGTGAACTTCGATAGAACACCCTTCTTCCTTCTGAAGATCACGCCAGATTACTATCCCATTATCCGATTTATCTCTCCATCTTGCTGACCCACTAATATCATACAGAGTAGGGATGGGATACTTTCCATTCTTGTCCCTATATAACTTAGCGGGGTGAGCAACAACCCATATGTGTATACCATACCTTCTGCCGAACTGTCTTATTCTCTTTAATGCTATAGAAATATACTCTGTTTCTGTTTGATTTCCTTCTCTTGTGTGTTCCAACTCATTCCAAGGATCAATAACTAAACCACGTATACCCTTAGTTAAGACGAGCCTCTTCGCTGCCTCTAAAATTACATTAATAGACCACTCTTTATCATCACTAGGAAGTATCCAAGTAAAATGTTTAGTAAGCCAGCTCTTTCCCCTAGCTAAATCTTCCTTACTCATTCGTGGTGTTGGCCCATCAGTAAACGGTTGCCCTATATATTTTTCTAGCACTCGAGCCATGTGATCTTCTAATGGCTGGTTCTCTGGTGAGAATATAGCAAAGTTCCAGCCATGTTTTTTAGCTATGTTTACCATTACCGCATCCATCCAGTTTGATTTACCACTGCTAGGAATACCAGTAACAACAGTGAAAGCCCCAGGCCTAACTAAATAATATGGATCAATCGTTGTCCATCCTGTACTTACGCCTCGCTCTACACCACCATCATATAACCTATCTATTGATTCTGTGAGGTTGTCAGCATTATAAGTACCCGCTATGGGGTAAGGCTTGGCGTGTTCAATACACTCAGACAAAACTGTTTTTCCATACTTTACTAAAACATCATTAGAGTCCTTGCATCCTTCAGGCCACACAACTTTGTGGCATCTGTCCTTACCCAATCTCCTAGATAATTCTTCCTCCAGTTTATTTCCAGGCTCGTCATTATCAACGGCTATAATAAATTTATCTACACTCTTAAATTTTTCTGAGTGTAGCCAAGGGTCATTCAAGTAATCAAATTTAGATGAGTAGTCTGTGCTGTTAACAGGAGGAGCACCGTCTGGCACACTAAGACAGGTTCTAATACCAGCCTCCCATAAAGATAACTTATCTATCTCCCCCTCTACTATAACAACATTAATATTCTCACCTTCTATATCATCTATACCATAGAAGCATCGCTGTGCACCAGCCTCTAGTCGAAAGTTTTTCTTATGATCCCGATACTTAACATTAATTAACTCCCCATTCTTATAGTAAGGAAAAGCAATAGCCATAGTAAAATCTTCTAACTGTGGCATGTACACTTTCTTCTCGCTTACATCAGTTTCAACTAATGTAGTTTCACTTATACCCCTATCCTTAAACCACTTAACTATAGTGGATTTCAAGTTAGTTGTGGGCAATGGATCAGGCTTAACGTACTTAGGCTTACGCCAGTGAAGCGCTGATGGCCCAACATTATCCTTACCATTAGCCAGGGTGCCAGCCCATCCGCAATGATGACACAACCAAATCCCCTCGTCTATATTAACAGACAGGCATGCAGCTTTCTTCTTTTTTCTCTGAGAAGAACAACTAGGACATTGGGTATGGGTTTGGCCAGACGTTGCTCTGCCTAGTTTAATACCAAAGTCCTCAAATGTTTTCATTTAGTTCCTCCATAGTTAGAATCTAATTCTTCGTTACCTTCGTTACCACCACCACCTCCGCCACCTTCCCTTAAAAGTGGAAGTCCTAATCTAGCCTTAGTGCTTTTAAGTTCTCTATATGCAAGGGCTAAAGATATCAAAGCATCAACCTCATCCCAATCTAAATGCAATATAACCTCATCTTGAAACTCATCTTCCTTAAAGAGATAACCTTCTCCGCACCAGTGTAAATCCAACCCCTTATCTGTCCCATCTTCTCGCCAATCAAGGTCTAACATAATTCTCTCCTATATATTATACCATACTGAAGGGTCTATTATCTGTCTTATCTAATATAATATTTATTTCTTCTGGAATAAACCCTCTATTAGATAACCTAACACAGTCTCTCATTATAACACACTCATTACTATCATCAATGTAAAAGCTTGACCAGTCCATTACTTCTATTGCTATGTCATGATCTTCCGGTGTCATGTATAACTCTGACTTAAACATCTCCGCTTGTCTCATCGTATCTTATCTCCTTTTTAGCTTCCCTTCTCTCACGTTTCCTAGATTTAAGATGCTTCCCACCTTTCTTAAGTATAGGATAATTATACCTTGGCTTAGCCTGGCGTTGCTTCACTTCTCATTCTCGCAAACTGTGTAGAAAGACAACTATCAGGCAAGTCTTTAGCTATACTTAGTGCTAACTTCTTACATGCCGCTGCATCTGAATGATCCTCCATGAACCTACCAACATACAACCTTCTGATCAACCCATCATTAGGACCTTTGAGACCATAGCAAGATGGCTTGTACATCTCAATAGCATAGTGCTTGGTATCTGTAGTTTGGCCTCTGAATGTGGCGTACTGTGTAACGTAGTCTAGTTCCAGGTCAGACTTAAGCCTAGCCTTTGTCATTTCCTTGTAATGTTTTCCTTCAAGTTGTTCTTGTAAGGATTTGTTTTCAGCGAATTTTTTCACGCCTCTCTCTATCTTTCTCCCGCCTTCTACCTTACCGCATGGTCTCAACTTTATATTACGTGTCTTAGTTATATCCCATACAGTCCTAGGGCTATAGTTGTGTCGCCTAACATTACTACCTGGATCATACATCAGGTACATTTTATTATTAGAATTTGTTTCATATATACCTACTGACTCCGGTAAATATGATAACATTCTTTCCATGCTTCTTGCCTGCTGATGCCGATACATACCGAAGCGCTCCTTAGTTGGAACGTCTAAGTAAATATCGCCATCTTTCTTATATGTAATTACAGTGTCTGCGACAGTAACACTCTCCTCGTTCTCCCATGTCTGAGTCTCCATCTGGAAAAGTAGATCGCCGTGATTACTTTTTACTAGATTAAAATCATGACCCATCCTTACTAGATTTATCTCAGTATTATAATGGTCATTAATCTTTTTGTAATCACCGTACTCACTGTAACCCATATCATATGAGCTATTTTGCCATGCCATAAATTTTCTCCATTCTGTTCAGTATATCATCTGTTGAACTTAACACATCATCTCTTGCGTCTGCATCCTTACGCAACACATCTACATCCTCAAGCAACTCATCCCTA
>Ga0209128_1000488_pt1 | contig 29701 bp, 43 predicted proteins | sample ETNvirnome_6_100_FD_184072 | JGI IMG/M metagenome (GOLD analysis project Ga0209128, IMG submission 184072) | Marine viral communities from the Pacific Ocean - ETNP_6_100 (SPAdes) (version 2) | ecosystem: Environmental > Aquatic > Marine > Oceanic | place: Pacific Ocean | collected 2013-06-19 | reverse complement strand
ATGTGAAAATAGTCAAACCCGTGTAAGTATTAAAAACAAGGTGCCGCTCTAACACTTTTGAGTAATCCGTGCAATCGCAATCGTAAAAGACGGCATCGTTCCCGGCCCGCACCTGAACCTTAAGGCTGTCAATAGTACCCCAAAAATAGACCGTCGAACCGCCGTCCGTGATTTTTACCGGTTGCCCCGTGATCGGGGCTGCCGTGGCCGCCCCGGTCTCATCAATGATGGTAAAGGATGCTGTGGCTATTTGGTCAATTGTATTTTGTAGATTGACGGACCCGCTCCGCACATATGCTGTTTTGTCGGCAAATGTATCCGGATCGGACCCGGCGGCTTCATTGATTAAGACGGTCAACGCCACGGCTATATCCCTCGCATCCTAAGCGTCTGCACCAGTTGGTCGCCTATATCTTCCACGCCCACGGATCCGTAGACGTTAACAGTAAGGCTTACCGCACCGCCGCCGGATCGTCCTCCGCCCAGTGGCACAATCGCCTCCGGCCCGGCTTCAGCCATTAGCCCCAGACCCCCCGACCGGAGTCCGACCATTGCCGTCGGCTCTTTTACGATCCCACCCTTTGCGAAACCAAGAAAACCTCCGACCTTACCCAATACCGACATACCGGCCCCGGCAAGGCCTCCGCCGATCCCCGTGCCTCCGGTTAACGTATCGATCAAACGCAGCACTGCTTTCTTAGCGGCCATCTTTAACAGTTCCTTGAAGAACCCCTTAAATTCTGCCCCCACCGCTTTTAGTGTTCCTTTAAACGATCTGAAACTTATCCCCAATTTATCAATATGACCTTTCATGTTTCTGAATGTTCGTTCCGCTAATTCCTTGAGAGGGTCAACAGCAATCTTCATCGTTCCGGCAATGTCAGCCGTCACTTTCCCGGTCTTTTCTATTCCGGCTTGCACTTCTTGCAATGGTTCCTTAGCGAAGATCATACCGTCGACCCATTCGCTGATCGCATCTTTCATGTTGTGCATCGATCCCGAAAACCGTGCGCCCATCGTGTCGCCCGTTTTGGCGAACAACTCCATTTGAGGTATCCCCAAGCCAAAGGCTTCGTTGAGCTTTGTCGTCGCCCAGTTAACGCCTTTGAGCATATTGTTGAGACGGACATAAACAAAAAAGTCGATAGACTTTGCCACCCCTCCGATTATCTCATCACCAAAATAAACAAACGCCGCACCGAGGGCGGCGATAGCTCCGATTGTTATCCATACCGGGGCCGATATTCCGCCGATTAGTGTAATCAATGGAGTAAGCAGCGGGATCATCATTTTAATCACAGTGACTATATTTGTAAATACTGGGAACAACGCACCAATGCCAAATAGGACAGGCCCCGCCGCCGCCGCTAATCCTGTCAAGGTAACAATGACCGTTTTCATCGGCGTAGATAGAGAATCAAACCACTTTATTAATTCGCCAACCTGATCGCCCATTGCGATGATCGCCGGGATTATTGTCCCTTCTATGAACGGTATTATCTTGGTTTGCAATATCGGCAAAAACTCCTCCATCATAGCATTTGTCGCACCACGGAAAGCTGCGGGCAATTTCGTAGACAGGACATCGTCCAATTTATCAAAAGCCTTTATCGTGTCCCCGGACAAGATCAGCCCCATCTTTTCCGCTTCCCTTGATACTTCCGTCATCCCGCCGGGAAAGGTTTTCAATAACGGGAGGATCTGACTGCCACCACGACCAAACAATTCCATGGCCGCCGCCGCTTGCTCTGTCGGGTTTTTCATTTCCGATAAAGCGTTGACGGTATTTGTGAATAGCTCCTCCTGCGACAACATGTTCCCCGCCCCGTCCTTCATCTCCAAGCCAAGCAGGGCCACCGTGTCCTTTGCCTCGCCGATTCCGTTGGCGGCATCTGACAAGTTTCGGGTTAGGATCGCCGTGCTTGACACCATCGTGTCGATTGATACCCCGGCCAATCCTCCGGCATACTGCAATTCCTGAATTGCCTTTGTTGACAACCCGCTCCGTTGAGACAATAGTAGGATCTCATCCGACAGTTTCATGGTTGACAAGACTACGCCGCCAAGTGCCGCCGCCGCCCCGACAATTGGCCCCGTCACCCACTTCGTCATCGATGACCCAACTTTAGTGAACGCCTTCGCCAAGTGCTCCGATTTTTTCTGGGCCGCAGTTATCGCCCGATTGAAGTCGGCGGTCTTAGCGTTTAAGGTGACAACCATCGTTCCAACGTCAGCCATTAATTCCTCATCTTCGCCCGCATTTGGGCCTTACGTTCGGCGGCGGCTTGGTCCTCGTTTTCAAGAACATAATACGCCGCCCACTCTGTAATTTCTGCACTTGATATCTGGGCCAACATTTGCGCAACGGGCATCCCTAAATCACGAGCAAGCCGAAAATAGAATCTGCGCTCCGGTCGCTCGTGCTTTAGTTTTTTGCCGCTTTACCCATTGCCCCGTCGCCGATCCCGGAGGAGTCACGGGCAACATCGAAGATTCGATCCAACACCGCACCGGACTTCTTGCCCAACTCCTCAACCTGCCCATCGGTAAACAACCGGGTCCCGTGTTCATCACAAACGCATAACGCAACGAGCGACGCCCTCATGTTCAAGTATTGCATCTTGCCGGTTTGTCCAGTTTCCAAACCGGACACCTTGCCCTCGAAAGCGTCCCGCTCTGCACCTGTCATGCCACGAACCCACACGCCGGAATTTTTGCCACCCCATTCGGACGTGCCAACCCAAGTCAACGATAAATCGTCAGCTTGAAGGATCTGGTCTGCGCTTAATACGTTCTTGATGTTTCCCCTCCCATATTGGGTTCAATATCCGTTTAAAGTATTTAAAGCCGTTAAAACGGCTCTACGGTGCCTTTAACGGGTTATGCTGTTTTTGAGACATCCCCCGTCACTTGCCATTCTGTGCTGACAGTATTCAAACCGATCGGCGATGTTGTGTTGTAGCTCTGCAAGATCGCCTCAAACTCGTAAGTGTTTGACCCGTCCGGCTTGTATTCAAACGAACACGTGGCCGTGTCTGTGTCATTGTTGTAGTGTAGTTCGAGAATTTCGACAAGCGTATCATTGTAATCAAGTTCCATTGATAGGGTCGCACTCTTCATCCCCTTGGCGTATGTGCGGCTATCATCGCCGAGCGACGTGGTTTCAATCGTTTCTTGTTCCCGTGGAAAATCAACACCCGGGCCGATAACGTCTGCGGTTATTGAGGCCAAGTCTCCGCCGACGGTGGAGTCTATGCGGACAGTTGCGTTCTTTCCGTGTACAGGCATGTGTTTCCTCCTTTATCTTGCGTGACCGTAAGTGACTGCGAATGTATACGCCGATGATTCTCCGGTCGTCACATACCCGACCCGTGCGTATCGTTTTGGTGATGTTGAGGATTCGACGTATTCGGATGTTTCCGAAGTACTGGCGGCGGCAAAGGAATAGTCTTGAGCCGTGCCTGTGAAGTCGCTTGCCGTGTTCGTTTCAACCGTAACGGTCAACGTGCCAGATGCTCCGGCGGATGTGACGTGCAGAATCATGTAGGCCCCACCCGTCGCCGTCGCAACTCCCCTGTCATAGGTAGCCCCCTCCGTATCGACTACCCCGGATGTTGTTGTCTCCGGTAAAAGCAGCACTCCCTTCTCGATACCATAAACCGATGGCTTATATTCCACGTCCATTCGGATCAATTCGGTGACGCTGTTGGACGTAGACACCGCCGACTCGATTGCCTTAACCATGTAAGCGTTTGATCCTGCCGTTGAGCCATAGCTAACCGATAACGGGACATCCGTGCCGCCATACGAGGCCGCCGTGGCATCGTCCAACGTGTTGGAATAAAATCCACTAACGGATAGCGCCCCGTCCTTTTGCCCTTTGACATAGGTTCTCGAATCATCTCCGAAAGCGGTAGTTTCCAAGGTGGCAACTTCCCTGCTCGCCTCAACGCTGTCGAGGTCGCCCGTGAAAGCGTATTGGGCATGCCATACCCTCGTATGTTTTCCATCTTGTGGCATTAAGTCGTCCTCCGTATTAGTCCCATCGAGAACTCCATCAACCCGGTGAGCATCCGTTTCACCATTGTTTGCTTGCGTTTTTTGTACGGTTTTTCCAGATATTTAGCCCCGGTATTCGGGGCCGACCAATTGAACGTCTGCCCCTTGGTCGCAGGGCCGAATCCCATCTCGTGAACGGCGGCGGCATAGTGTTGATAAAACCCGACCGTGTATCCTTTCGCCCGGACATCCACCCGCCCCGATTTTCTCAACGCCCCGGTATCCGACGGCGTAATGGGGCGAGCTTCCGCAAGGATTGCTTCAGCCTCTTGCCGCAACAATTTGTCAAATTCCTTCGGAGCCGCCTTGGCGAGTTTCCCCAACGCATCGGACAATTCTTCCGGCGTGACCCCTGACAATTCTATCCCGAACTTGCTCACAGTTTCACCTTGTAGACCGTCCCGCCTGAATTTAGGCTCTTCAATGACTCAATGCTCTGTGGGACGTGGGCGAGATCCGTGTCGCTGTTCGAATCTCCCGGCAACCATATCCGATCTTGCTTAGTAATTTCTGTCAATGTTATTATCTCTGCCCGATACCGCCCATCTTGCGACTCGCCGGAAGAAATCACCTCATCGATATCCCGCACCTTCGCCTTGACTTCCGTGGCGGATCCATACGTCAACACCCCGTCATCGTCAACGGCTGAATATGTTGCGTAACTAATGGTATCCGTTAGCATCCCTTCAATAAACATTTTAGTCAATAAACTCCAAGCGATCCATCCGCTTATAATTGTCAAGCGTCGCAATCACTGACGCATCCATTCCGGAATCGTGCGACTCGTAGGAAACCGAAGCACCCATTATGCTCTCGCTTTTGACCGTTCGGTCTTGGCCCTTCTTTTGCCATAACGCCGTCACAATATTTATACAGGCCGTTTCTAAATCAAACGGGAGATTGCGTGTCAAACCTCCATCGTCCGCATCCTGCTGTGGCGTTATCCACCCCCCGATATATGTCACCTTATACCGGTCCATTTGCGTATCTGATAGCCTCGTGTAATTCCAACCGCTTGAATTATAAATCGCCCCTTGATCCACGTCCCATATCTCGTATAAAGACCCCGACACGGTGCTGTCATCGCCAAGCCAAACGACCGACGTGATGCTTGTAACAGGAGTGCGGCCTACGAACAAAAAAGCATCGCCGCTTCCGGCAATCTTTTCTTCTATCCCGCTTGTATAATAAAATTTCCGATTGCAATAATCCGCTATCTGATCCGATGCTGTATTGATGTACCGGGTCAAAAGCGCATCTTGTTCCGATGCGGTCAAGCCGAGTTCGGCTTCACATGATGCGATAGTAGTAAGAGCGTTCGTTGCTAAGGCCATTGGGTCCCTTGGTTAGGTGGCCGGGGGGCGGGGCTGGCTCCACCCCCCGACCGGTCATTGCATCCCGTGGCCGGAGTACAATGACAGCTACTTACGCCTGCGTACCGTACTGGAAGGCCTCCGCCTGCAGCACCGCTCCACCCCACCTTGCATGAACGAAGAAAGCCACCTGTCCATTCGCTTGGTAGAGCCATGGGTTACGAGATACGACAAGCCCGGAGCGTTCGACCAATCCATAAAACGACCAGTTACCAACGATGATCGATTTTAGTCCGGTCGTAGCCGCCGCAACCTGATCCGTCAGCAGAACCCGCTTGCCGTACAAGTTGCCATACGGAGCATCTCCCTGCGGAGTCGGATTGAACAGGAACGGATTGCCGGTCAATCCCCTCAAAATGCCAAGTGTGGCGTTTCTGGTCGTCCACACGGCACCTTCAGAGTAAAAGTCCGGCAATTTGTGATACAGTTCCGGCACCTCTGCCGCCGCAATAGTTGCCGCCGCATCAAAGGTCAATCCGGCTGTCCCGCCAACAAATACGCCTTCGGGCTGACCGCTTCCCGTCCCCGTCATCGTATATTGGTTATACATAGCGGCCAATCCTCGGCCCCACATATCAGCGAGAAAGCTGTTGAGGTTCGCCTTCTCATCGGCCAGCAATTCTTCACTGGCCCTTGTTTCATTCGAAAATTTAAAAACAGACACGGAATTTGAAGTGAATGTCGGCTCGGAATTATTATAAGCCGCCTCTTCAGCCGTCAACGCAAATGCGCCTGTACCATTTTCGGCAGGTATTTCCACCGAATCGTTTGACGTCTGGATGATCAGAGCACCGGCACGATGAGGCACACTGGACTCGTCCCGCTTGGCGATGATTGACGAGTACAAATCTTCCGGCACCAACACGCCGCCCTCGGTGGCTGTTCCCTCTTGCAGTGCCGCCTTGGTATAGTAATTATCCTGACCGGTGCGGACCCAGTGCTTGAACGCTTCGCCGCCGTCGTGATCGCCACCCATATCCGTGACTTTTTTCACCGCCGGGGCTTCCTGTTCGGTAAGGATTCCGCCGCCCTCAGATATTACACTTTCGGCCCGCTTGGTTTCTACTGCGGCCAGTTTAGCATCAATGATCGCCTCAATATCGGGCTGACGATACATCTGGGTTTCCGGTTCCGGCTGCGGTTCTGTGTTTTTGATTTCTTCCGACATAACATCCTCCATGATAAGGTCCTCGCTATCGACTCCCAAGTCATCGACTACCGTCTGCGGCTCATCGCCCTTTACGGATTCAGCGGCTTCGGTCACGTCTGGCAAAGCCACGCCGATCTTTTTGAGATAATCAACACCCAACGTGCGAGGTTCCGCCGGTGTTGTGGTTAATGACAACTCGTATATAGGCCACCGCTTGATCTGCCCCTCTAATCGCTCCACCAAATGCGAAACCGATCCGGTGGAATACCCAAGTATCCCTGTCTCGATTAATTCCAAAACGTGCTTTGCGTACTCTTTGCTCTTGTTGATTTCCGACTCCATCCATAAGCCGATTTCTTTTGGCTCGACCTTGGTCACCACGCCGATTGTGTTTTTAATTTCGCCCATTGCGTGATCGTACAATACCGGCATCCGATCCGACTGGTGTTCGGCCATAAAGTTTGTGTCTTTGCTGAACGTGTCTCCCTCTAAATCGCTGCCCCCATATATAACACCATACCCGCCCACGGTCACCGCTTCGCCTTTTACGTTGATTATTTTGAGGGCATGGAGATCAACAGGTATTGAGGCTGACCCTTTTGCCGGGCCGCTGTCGGCTTCCGCAATATTCAGGGCCATCAGATATGCTTCTGCCTTTTCTTTGTCGGCGTAGCATTTCATCCGCTCAACATCTTTCCCGTCCGGGACCTTGTACACGCAAAAACTCTCAATCTCCTCTACCGTCTCTTTTCTAATCTCGTATGGCATACTATACTCCCATCATCAATCGCAAGCGCTTTTTAACCTCTCGCACTTGGAACCGAAATAGTCGGTCAACGGCATCCTCGAATTTGTTTTCCTGTCGCACCCGCTCCTGCTCGTAGCCCCTCATATAGTTGATGTCTTTTGTTTCCTCTGCGGTCAGCCCCTCGTATCGTTTTGTCACCCGATTTTCTTTCGGTCGAGTGTATTCGGTTTCCGTCCCGTCCGTAAACTTTGCCGCCACCAAGACACACCTGCAATTGATATCCATCTCTGGCTCGCCAAACTCTCCCGGCAACATCGCCGAATAATCGGCAACCGTGAAAGCCTCATCAAGGCCACGTGTCGCCCCCGACAATTCAATGTGTTCCTTTCGACTATCGAGGAAAGAGGTCACCCACCTTCGTTCCGATACGATCCCGCTTTGACGCATCCCCTCATCAATTGCAAAGTTGGCGGCATGGCCGACTTGGGTTCGGACAATCATCCGCTTCCGATAGGGCGATCCGAATTCATCTTCCAGATTCCTTGCCATTTCTTTATAGCTCAAACCCTCATTAATTCCGCCATTAATAACCTTCGCCGCCGTTCGGCGTGTGGTCTCATTTATTTCGGCCATGTTTTTGGCGAACTCCACGTTGACGAACTCCTGCATCCGTTGGGAGTCATTCCGAAATTCTGGGCCATCACGGCGGGCCTCTTTTAACACCTTCGTCAGTGACCACCTGCCGAAGGTTTCAAGCACATCGTAATTCGGTTCGCTTAAATATTCAAAGGACTGATCTATATCGACGACACGGGTGATTGCTTCGATGTCCCCCGGTTGGATCTTTACCGTATTTCCCGTATAACGATCAAAAACCTTTTCAATGGCAAACTTGTCCCCGGCATCCTTTAAGTCGCTTAAAACCGCCTTTACGGTGCTTTGATCAATATGTTTTGCTTTAAATGGCCTGTGCGGTTTTCCGCTCCGCTTCAATTCATACTTCCGCCACGCTCTCATTTCGTCGGCGGCGGAATCCTCAACCGTCCCCGGCGGTCGCTCATGTTCCCCGGCTTCGACCTCTTCAATCCCGTTGTCAATTTCCGGCAGGTTCTCTGTCGGATCAAGACCAAGCATCGCCATAGCCTTGCTTAAAGGTACCCCGGCTTGGACGTATTGGAGCAATGACGTCGACCTTTCCTTCTCGTCCTCTTGGAATATAGCCAAATTTTCGGGAGTCATCACCAACCGGTAGTCGTCAACCGCTCCGGCAAACACCTTGTTGTTTATAGCGTCTTCAAACATCGGAATCCGGGGCCGCACCGTATTCTCCCAGAATGACCGCATATCAGCAACCGAAGTGGCGTAGTTTGCGGCGTCCGATTCAAGCACCGAACGAGGGATACCGATGGCGGCACCGATGTCAAGAACAACGTGCTGATTCAGGTTGTACATCTCCATACTCGACAGGTCGGGGGTCAATGGTGTAACCTTCAGATCGCCACGCAGGAAAATCGTGCGCCAAGCATTTGCGACCCCTTGCATCGACCGCCGGAAGAAATTCTGCGCCCTTTCCATCTCCGCCTGTGATGGGTTGCCCTCGGTCGTTATTAGTGTGACCGGTTGTCCGCCATTGCTAAAGAAATTTTGTGCGAACTCGTCCATATTAAACCGGAGCTTAGACGACTGCAGGGCCACGCTTGCCGGAGCGACCCCGGCACCAACGTCGGACGTCATCGACGGCTCCCGGAATGATACCACTTCGTCGTCCGTCCACGGGCCAAAACTCTTATCGCCGACCTTTTGCGTGTAAATGTTTTGACCGTTCTTATATTCCCATGTAACGGTCGTCGGATTGAGGCATTGTAAATCTACCAATACCTTGCCGTCGTATTTCTTCAGCACATACGCCGCCCCGGTCAATAGTAAGCCCAGTTCGATCTTGTAAATTAATTCCGGTAACGGGGCATATTCAAACGGCCACTCGTCACCGACATCCTCCCCGTTTTTAAACAGTACGAACGGGATGCTTGATATAGATTGACAACGCAGGTTGACCGCCCGAAATAACAGCGGAACATTCGACCAAGCAGAAACGGGGCTTGATGCGTTCTTACTTGCCGGCCCCTCAGCTAAATCGTTCACCCATCCCGGAATTGAGACGATTGCTTTCTTCCCGTTTTCCGCCATTAGCGTTTTTGTATTATGACCCATTTAATCCTCGTGTCACATGCTCCACAGGATCACCTCCTGCTCTTTGGGAATATCCTCAAAAGCACCCGACAAGGCATCCACTTGGTCGTCGTGGAATCCTATCGGGAACAATTCGATTTCGGTAAGGAAGTCTTCGTTCCAATCACCGGGGGCGAGTGCAATATTCCCGGCCTCGGCTTGTGCGGCGACGGGCATCGCTCGCACTTGCTTGCTTCCTGTCTCCGGGCGAGCGTGGACGCTATATCCCGACAATTGTCTAATGAGATGTTGACTCTGGCTTTTCCCGGCTTGACCGGGATCTTGTGGGAGGCTTATCACGGTTTGGGTACCATCCTGCTCGGCGGTCTCTGCGATGATTCGCTCGACTTCAAACGGTGACCATTGCCCCCGTTTGACATCTTCAACCACGAATAATCCATCAGCTCGTACCATTAACAGGCCAACCGTATAATCACCCGATCCGACTGTACTGGCAAGGTCCCAGTGCCGAACACGGGTGGTATCGTCAATATTATACTTAATTTTTAAAATGTCAAATGATTTACGAGCGAAAATCCCCCCGGTCTCCTCAACGGATTCGGCGAGGATCTCTTGGCGGTATGCGGTTTCAGTCATGTCAGACGAAATCTCCGCCAACGCCACGGATGAAATAAAAGGGTTGTCGTGCGACGTAAAGTGAAACGCCTCCCATCGTCCCGTTTCGTCATTGGCCGCCCGGTTAAATAACTTGTTGGCATGGTAGGGATTTTTGGCCTTGGAATTTGCCATTGATATGATCGACGGCGGCGTGAAACAAAAAACCCCGACACCATCCGAATCGAGCAACATAGGACTCCCGACCCGCTCCCACGCATCCGGGGACATCAATTGAAATTCATCAAGGCAAAGCACGTCGGCATGGTCACCCCTCAAACTGTCCTCATCCCACGCAGTCTTGGCCCGGATATGCCCCACGCCTTCGATGATGTGCCGGGTTTCGTTTTTGGTGACAATCCCAAGGTCAAGGGCCGGTTGGAGCATGTCCACGCACTCGGCCCAGAATGTCTGAATCTGCTCCGATGTTGGTGTGGCGTATAAGATCCGCTTGCCTTGTATAAATTGCAGGCAAGCATATACGGCAATGCCGGTTGTTTTGCCTGATCGTCTCCCGGCCTTGATTATTTTTCGCTTAGCTTGACTGTCGATAAACGCCCGTTGCTGTTCGTGCGGCTGCCACCATTCAAACCGGGCGACAACGCTTCCGAGTTTATTACTGGTTTTGTCTTCCATGTGATGACATGCTCGACTTGTTGGGGCTGACCATTGATCCCGGTGCTTTCTATTCGGTCGACCTTCCGGAACTCTTCCGGGTAACGCCTTTCAAGAAACCATGCCGACGCTTGCCATGATTGTTCGGAGTGCCGGGTGATATTTACGATGTGGCTTAGCTTGCCGACGGCTTCCGCCTTTTTTATAGTATCAAAGAACTCAAGGAATTGACCCGTCTTTGCTTTCCTGCCACGCTCCATCCAATTCAGGAAAGTGACGTATGATATCCCAACAGCGCCGCATACTTCATTTCGAAACCCGCCCCGTTCAAATAACCCCTTCATGTCCTTCAATAATTCTTCATTTAGTTTTGACGGTCGTCCGGTTTTCTTCATTTCTTGGCCCGCCTTTCGGAGTGTTGAGTGCCTCAACTATTGCATATTCAAACACGTTGATCTCACTTGTAATTTCCTGCCCGGCACAAACCTTTTTCCATTGTTGCCACAATTCAAAAACGTTTTCCGGCAAGTCTATCGTTAGCATCCGAAACTGTTCGCCTATGTTGTCCGAGGATTGATCCGTTTCGTCTCCCTTATTATTGAATTGATCCCAGTCGAAATCGGTCAGTTTTATCAACGAATCTATCTCGTCACGGGTGTCGGGCAATATCTTTTCAAGGCGGTCAACGGTGTATTCTTTTAATACATCGTTTTTGAATAATCCCGACAATTTCAATGCGTCATCTTCAAACCATTTATAGTTTCTCCGCCGAGCGATCACGATGGCTGTTGCTTTCGATATATCGCCGAAATTCTCACATGGCACTTCTTCCCATTTTAATCGTTTCAACGCTTCCAATCGATGGTTCCCGTCTATTACTTCAAATTTATCGTCAACATGCCTCACAGCCGGAACCCCGGCTGACTTGTCCTCTTTTATCGAGTTGCATAGCGTTTGTATTTGTTCTTCCGTTCCATCGCTCTTATAATTCCAATCAGCCGCCACGAGGTCTGTTAATTTTAAAACAACAATTTGATTTTCAATCATCCCACACCACCCCTCTCGCCGTCCACAGTTGTGTCAAAAACTTGGCCTTTTTTGGTGTCTCTTTTACAAGGTTAATATAGCGTAGTTGTGCCCTTTGGGTTAATGTTTCAGTGTTATTGTTGGCGGACAGAATGGCATTCATTCCCAAAATTCCGTCTTTTGAAGTCATATTTTTGTGTTGTTTACAAGATTTTCCATCTGCTTTATAATAACCAAATGACGCCTTTCGGCTATTGGATGAAGCATCGCATGAATAAAACGGATATCGTTGAAGAATCCAGTCATCAAAAACCCCGAACATGTGGACTTTAACCGGGAAATGATTTTTTATAACCCCCCAACAATTATCGAGCCATTCCACTTTTTGTGCCCTCCTTTTGCCAACCACCCCCCCCAAACAAAAATAAGGATACGCCTCCGCCATTTGATGCAATACATCAAACGGCTCACCATAATGGAACGTGGGCAGGGGATTGAAACCACTTTCCTCCATTATTTTTTGATTTTCCATGGATTTTTCATGGCTACCAATAACGTCAAGCCCTGCGTATGCTCCTATTTTTAATTTATTTTTTAACAAGAACTCCATGTAGTCGTCAAGATCTATTACCTTCCCCAATGTGTTTGCACTATGAGCGCCACTATCCATGAACGTATTGAATTTATTTGGCACAGATAAAAAATCCCATTCCTCCCCATCGACACAAGTGGCAAGGTAATATGAAACAAGCAAGTCCCTGTGAAAATCCTGCTTCAGGAATACTTGCCACATGAGCCGAATGGCAACGGCATCGTAAACTATCAATACAAATCAACCCGGTAAATTGCGAATCCTGAAGAATGACTTATAGGTCGGTCAATTCCCACCTCGTCAGGAACTCCCATGGCGTAAATAAATATCCTTTTTAACTTATAATCTCCGCCCCAATTATCGAACGACTGACCCTTAAACATTTCCATTTTATGTGCTATTTCCTTTGCTACATCTTCATTAGTGGCATTGATAAATGGCTTCTTGGTGATTTCTTTGAGATATGTTTGAATATCGGATATGGTTTCCTCAAACACGGGGAACCCTACTTCCCCCAATGTTTCATATTCCAACACGACCTTCGCATAATGGGAATGCCCACGTAACTTCATGACATCGTTTTTGTTTGAAAATTGGATGTTGAACGGTGCCGTTGTTATTGACGAATAGGTCCCATTTGTTCCTCGTACTGGCATAATAAAGCTCCTACCTCCTGTGACCGTATGTCACAATGAAAGCATAGCCGGGACTTGCTCCGGCTGCTGTATACTGAAGTCATCACTTGCGTAAAACTATAATTTTGTGCCGCACCACTGAAGGTGCCTCATCCATTATTTATCACCTGCCTTGTCAATTGGAGGAACTCGTTTCTTACCTCTTGATTGTTTAACATGCGGCCTTTCAAGCAACTCGTGATCATTTCGCCCCTCCGTTTTATGCCTCGCATTTCTTGACATAGATGCCTTCCCTTTACGACAACTCCCATCCCGACCGGCCTCAGCTCACTGTCGAGATGGTCTGCCACGTTGCGAGTAAAATATTCCTGCGTATTCAATGCTCTGGAGTAATAATCCACGACACGGGCCAATTTTGAAAGGCCAATGATTTTGTCTTTAGGTATATATCCGATGCTGACGTGACCAAAAAACGGGAGCATATGATGCTCGCACAGAGTGTGGAATGAAATGTCTTTTTCAATGATCATTTGGTCATAACCCTGTGAATCGAATACCGTGATACCCAACTCTGGCTTGGTTGTTATTTCCAACAACGCCTTTGCATATCGTTTTGGCGTATCAACTAACCCCTCCCGATTGGGATCGGGATCAATTCGTTGTATTATTCTCCGGATATCGTCCTCGAAATCTTGAACGCTTTCCTGCTCCCACGGGAATTTCACCCACCCCTTCCCCTTGTCTTCCGCCTTCCGTTTGTCAATTAGAAACAGAAACGGCTTTCCATGATGGGCGTATTTTTCAGATGTTGCCCCGGAGTCGTAAATGTCGTCAATGATGTAATCCGCATCGCCGTTATCTGTCACAGCTTGCCCCGTTGCGGCGGCGACATACTGCCCCCCACGTGGGATGCCCCAGTATCGCTTGCCGGGTTCAACCATTGACTCCAATCGGGTATATACTTCGTCCCATCCCATGTGATAATCGGCCATTATAACACCCCCCAGATTTTATGTTGCTGAACAGATAAATACCAATCGGGATTCGCTTTGCACAATTCGATGCAATGGGTAAGGTTCTCCCGGTTGATAGTCATTCCGTCGCTATGGGGCGAAATACAGTAATACTTCGCTTTTAATAGCCTTTGTGGACATGATTGACCTTTGTGCCGTATATACCGGAGTTCGTCGCAATGATACCCCTTTGCTTCGCTATACGCTTTCCATTTCTTTTGTATAACATGCTCCGCACATTTCGGGGAGGTTGTAACCCAGTCCAAACCGTTGGGGGGCACTTTTAACCCTGACGTTTCTATGGCTTGCCAATACCCTTGATCCTTGAACCATGCAACCACTTCATCTGTCAATTGATCACACGGCTCTCCCCCCGTCCAGACAATAGAACGGCAAGGGGGATGGGTTGTCTTTAAATATTCAGTTAATTCGTTCGCCGTGTATTCACTCCCGGATATAAATTCGGTGTCGCACTCCATCCCCGTAGCATAGCACGCACCCTTCGATGAGCATCCTTGGAGTCGGATAAATATCACGGCCCGCCCTGCATGGAACCCCTCACCTTGTATGCTATAACAGATCTCGTTGATGTTCAATTTAAAATTAATCGGCATGAGCTTGTACAGGTCTCCTCTATCTCGACTTCAGAAACACCGACCCCGACGGGCCAGTCAGCACCCAACAGCTTTTCACCCATCCATATACACAGGTATTCGCTCGTCGGATTCCCCCCCACCGTTTCGTTTAAGTAGTGATGGTCAAGGTACTTTCCCACAATCGGATTGACGATTGCCTTCATGTCCCCGTAGTCCATTAGCATCCCGGCTTTTGGGCCGTTAATATTTAACCCCTCCCCTCTGTCTCTACTTAAAGGCTCAACACTAACCCACATCACCCAAGAATGCCCGTGCAATCGTTGACAAGGGCCGTCATGATTCGGGAGGCGATGTGCCGCCTCAAATGTAAATCTCTTTTTAATTATCAGCATTCGATGCTCCCCGGTTCCGGTTTTGCTTTGGCTTCAGCTTGGCAACCTGCCGCTGTTTATCTCGTAGCCGTGCCGTCTCATTCGCCGCCGATTGACCTTTTTTCTTCCGGCGACTTATCGCCAATAAGAGTCGCCTTTCTTCACCTTCAATCATTTGTGCCTCCCGTCTCAAGATGTGTAATCAGGCCAAACAGTGGCAACTCCTCTATGGACGCTTTTGTTTGCTGTTCCTCCGATCTCGGCAATGCGAGATCAGAGAGGTACTGCATCGAAAGGTCTAATCCCACGAACTTCCTTCCATGCTTACGGCACACCATCCCCACCGTACCGCTACCACAGAAGGGGTCGAGAACCACGCCACCCTCCATGCACCCCGCCAACACCATCGGCTCCACAAGGTCAGGGGGAAACGTAGCAAAGTGGGCACCTGCGTAGGGCTTGGTCGTTACCGTCCACACCGACCGCTTGTTCCTTCCCTTTTTGTTGAACGATTGAAAAGCATAAATCCCATTCTTTCCTTGCCCCTCAAACCTATCACCATTCTGGAACCGCTCAAGGTACTTGGGTCGGTAAGCTGGCTTACTGGGGTCGGCATCTTCATTTGCCTCTCTGATCGAATCCGCATCATAGTAGTACCTCGCGCTCTTCGTAAGCATAAACACATACTCATGCGCCCTCGTACACCGATCTGTCACACTCTCCGGCATCGGGTTTGGTTTGTGCCACACTATTTCTTGACGCACGTACCACCTCTCTTGAAGGGCAATTGCTACCCTGTGGGGCACCATCATTAGATCTTTGGGCTTCATGCCTGCCTGCACATCAGGGCGGCCCACCGAAACAAGTGCATCATGTTGGCCATGTTCATTCCCTTTGCGATTACCGCCACCACCGGCCCCCGAACCCGAATAGCTGTCCCCCAGATTCAGCCACACAACGCCATCATCCTTCAATACCCTCCAAAGCCCGTCAAACACTTCCACCATGCTTGCAATGTAACCCTCAAGCGTTTCCTCCAATCCTATCTGATCCCCGACTCCGTAATCCCTCAGCCCGAAGTATGGCGGCGATGTCACTACACACTGCACGGACTGATCGTCCAAGGGAATCATCCTCGCATCGGCGTTGCATATCATACCCCCCCTCCCTGAAAGAGGATTGCCCCCCGGCGGTCGATTCAACACCCGATAAGATGTTGGCGGCACGATGCCGCCCCGCCGGGAGGCGTGAGTGATTATATTAATCTTCCCACTATCGGGATGATACTAACCCCCATCACAAGACATCCACACACCTTTTCTTTTCGCCATGGCTCGGAGATATGCAAGGCAACCAAGCCCCGACGATTTCCTTCCTGTAGCGTTTTAATTTTTGCCCGTTTTTATTCAAGACAAACATCATGCCGCTCGCCTTGTGTTGGCCGTTTTGGGTCACCGTTGTCCCGCTGATCCGGCATAAAACACAACACCCGGCTATTGTTTCATTAGGGCTTAGGGATTCCTCGAAACCAAGAGCGACTTCCGGCTCTTCTAAAAACGGCTTGGAATGGCGGAGTGACACGTGGACGATCACCGGCAAGTCAACCACTAAGTCACAAGGCCGAACCGACTGTGATACTCCGTTATCTGGTCCGGTGCCGTACCCCTCAAAATCGGTAACAATCTTATTCAACAACGGGAACTCTTCCTCCCACTTATCCGTCCCCTCGTATTGATACTTTGCATAAAAACGATCAAAGGCCCATCTCGACCGCCATAATCCAACCGACACCCGTTCCATTACTTAACCCCCTTGTATATATCACTTATGACTTCGTAGTAGTCTTGACCCGATGCTTTCCGTATTTGGAGATATTTTCCGGGGCTTCGGATCTGATCACGCCATGCGAATCCGTTGCTGCCTTCGTCCTTCATCATCCGGGCGTGTGTCCCCATCACACTCATTAATGGCACTTGGTGCCGGTTGACGATTTTATACAAGTCATCCATCCATAAATCTTGCATTGCCTCCCATTGATGCGTTAACCGTTTATTGTTTGGCCTTAAGTCAAGCTCTCGAACCCGAAACCGATTAGCAAGCCACCGTAAGGCATCCACATCAGCAAGCATAATATGGTCACCGTTATCGGTAAAATTCAACTCTAATAAGTCGGGGATCTTTTGCACTTTCTTTTTTAAGGATTCCAAAACCTCCGGCTTATTATTATTGTTATTATTAGTTGTATATTCTTTGTCTATAAAATTTGATATACCCCCTATATTGTTTTTTATAGAGGGGGGTATATTGTTTTTTATAGAGGGGGCGGACGATATCAACCGACTCGTCAACCCTGAAAAGTCCCAAACCGTCACCCCGCTCGATTCATACCGGGCAAGCAATCCTTTCGACTTTAATGATTTTACCGCCTTAAAAATCGCATCGGGCTTCTTGCCCATTATCCTTGCAATGGTAGCTGTCGACGGCCACGGGTTTTGCTCATTATACTTATACGACAGCACCACCATCGCAAGACACAACTCCGAATCAGTCAAACCTATCTCATGATAATTATGGAGCAGGATCACCGGGACCTGTAAAAAGCCCCCGTCCAGTAACTCATGCCCCCATATCCCCCTTGCTTTTTTCTCCACGACACTTATCTCCAATCTTCAAAATCGATACCCAACACCTCTTTTAGCCGGATCATTTTCTTAAAATGCGGCTTGCGATTCCCGGCAACCCATCGACACAAAGTGCTGTAATTCACCCCAAGCTGTTGCGCCATCTGTTGCTTGCCTCGTGGCGGCAACGCATACCAGATCCTTCTCAATTTTTCCACTTATTCCCTCCGGTTATAATCAATATATATATCCTGTTCCAAATTGTAAACCGGAACGCTATATATCTCGAAAGAACGCCCACGGGATATGGTACATTGGCTCAATGTCCCCAATATATCCCCGATCCTTCCTGCCACCCATCGCAAGCCAACTTCCGTCAACCACTTCCGGGGTAATCTCCACGGACCTGTAAGTGATAATATTATCGGCCCCGTCTTGATCAATCCCAACACGTGCCTCGTTTACATACTCGCATTTGACCCCAATCGCAAACACAAACTTTAACCCAGTACTGTCGGCAAGAGACCGGCCCCGCCATATTTTATATGCCGAAATCATAGCCGTGGGATACTCCAAGATCCGGGCATCCCGCTGTTTAAATTCTACCCATGACCGGGGCGACCCGTCTGGGCCACTCACAAAAAAATCCGGCCCGTATTTCTTATCGACCTTCAGGGCCTCGACTTTATATTTCGCCCCCATATAGTCGGCGAACAATCCTTCATATTCACGATCGGTTTTTGACTCGAATAACACGCTACACCTCCAACCATAAACCAAAAGCATCAACTAAGTGCTTGCATGGGCGGCGGCGACTCGGACAATTGCACGTTAAATCGTCCATGTTTACGTTGTAACGCCCCGAACTGGTAGAATAGACATATAACCCCCCTGAAGGGTTTTCGACGCTATAAGAGCGTTTAACGCGCCCTGTGTCGATTTCTCGCTCCGTCATGACCGTCCACCTTTGTAATTGGCCCATATTGCGATGGCCAAAAAGATGAACGGGCCAAGGTCTTCCGCTATGACTTCAAAAATCAATCCAAACATTACCCCCCCCCTTTGCCCTATTGGAGTTGCTCTTTATTTGGCCGAATATCATCGCCCCGGTGATTGGTGGCGGCATCATCGTTGACCCGTCTCTGCTCGGTTCCGTCCCACTGGAACTTACCACAAGAACACGCCTGCGCCTCGTATCCATACAAGCCACAATCATCGCACTTATCCCCCCTCGTCCGTCTCCCGTCTGACATGATTATCCCCCTTGTATTGTCGTCCAGTTTAACCACTCGTGAATTGTCTGCCCGGCTTCGAGTAAGATCCACACCCATACCACCGTCAAGGCAAGTAAACCCACAAGTATTGCATGCTCCACGATGTTGGTGATGAACCCCCGCCGCACTACACGGCGTAGTCGGTCCTTCCAGTATAGTCGCCCTCGCATAACCCGCCCCCTATTGACCGGCGCAACCGGGGTCGCACTACTCCCCGGCGGCCACATTATCTATCAGTTAAGTCCGTAAGAAATACAAGGCACTTCACGGCACGGTCTTGAGTCAATTCGTTCCGCCCAATTAGTGCATGGATATCGGCCTGAATCTTATCCGGGACGACCTTGGTATCTAATAAGACCCGAATCTCTTCCGTCGTTTCCGGATCGGCCTTGACCGCCTTTTTATCAAAAACCCCGACCGCTTGCATTTCCTCGGCGGATGCTTTTTCAAAATCCCCGTCGCCACCATATCCGGCGGCAAATAACGCTCGGCCCTCTGATGATGTTTCGCAAACCTCATAGTATGATGACTGCATCTTAGGCGGGAGGTCCTTCTTTACCTCCATAGCTGAACCAGTGAACGGGCCATCTGTGGCCGTGGTTATCGTCGTCCTCATTGTCACGTATTCGCCGACGACATGGTCAATGGTTTCCGTCACGATAGAGACACCGCCGTCGGGATTGTCCCGGTGGATAGCGGTGACCCGTTCCGCAACGGTCGAGTACATCTTGCCGTGAATATTGACAGGCATCGTGCTCCCCCTTGTTACGATTGGAAAATACCCCGGACTTGAGACCGGAGCCGTGGTTTAATGCCGGGGAGTGACTCCCGGCACCTCTCACCATCCTTTCAATGTATTGGGCTTATTCCATTAAGTCAATGGCCTTTTACATCACCGGAGCGAACTCGGACCCCCGGACGGCTTGGTCAAGTTCGTCCCATGCCCGTGTTTCCAGATCGGATTGCCGGGGAGTATCTTCAATTGATGGTTCATTGTGCGCCATCGCAGTCAGGGCTTGAACCGATCCCCATACGTTCGCCGGTTCCGTTTTTCGATATACGGAATATTTGACCCTCTCCGGTGCCGTTAATATTTTTTTGATTCGAGACTCAACCCGGTCGATCACCTTCGGCTCGGCCAATTCTTTTGACCGGTCAACCGTTTTCTGAATCTCCATCAATACCCGTTCGTCACGGGCCGCACAAACCCTGCGGACAATATCCCCGGACAGATCCTCATATCGAACATCGCAATGCAACGGGTCACCCAACACACCACGCTCGGCACAGGTCGTCCGATGCACCTTGCGAAGGGATCCAAGATCCTTGTTTTTGATGATCATCCCATTCGAACAGGCAAGCACGTAAACGAACGTTGATACATTGAGGGCATATAAGCCAGTCTCTGAATTTGTAATATCAAGGCCGACTCCAATCTCTCCCGTTTCTAATCCACGGGTCAACATCCGAATATGAAGGCGGTCGGGAGTCAACTCCATTTTCTTGATTTCAAAGTCATCGCCACCAATGGGCTGACCTTCTCCGTCAATATCCACCCCGGAATCCTTAAGGGCATCCGTCACGAAATCGTGATTGATCCGAAAATATGATGGCGACAACAATGCGATTGCAATCCGGCCATTAACCCGATTGAGTCGGCGAACCATGACCGGTTTATCCATCACACCGCACAGTTTGCTAATATCGTTGGATAAATTCAACGGCAGCCCCTTGTTGATCATGTGTGCGTAAAACCTACGGGGCATATCAATATGGCCGAGTAATTGATCCCGTGCCGTGTCGGTCGTAGCCATCCACCCGTTCGCATCAATGTTCAATTCGTTGTCCGAGCTGATGATGTTATAAAACTCCGACAGGTTCAGGATTTCATCGGTTCGATCCATGACCGAATCATTACCACTTGATATTAACTTGACAGACATCGTGCTCCCCCTTGTTACAGTTTAAAAAGGTCCTCTGGGCTTGTGACCAGAGTAGCGGTTTAAACGGGGGGCGAACCCCCCGTCCACTCACCATTATTCGGCCAGAGTAGGGATCAGATACAAGAGGCATTTCCCCGCCGGATCAAACTCCTCTATCCTGTCCCCGATTTTAACAAACCAGTCTTGATAGTCAATGGCATCGTGCTTAGTTTTCCACGGTTGTTTTTTCTGAAAAACGTGGAAGTCAAGACCGTATTCTTGAGCGGTCTGGTTCATCCGTTTTTTAGTTGTCGGCGTGTACCAACCACCCGTATCAAGTAGGCACTCAACTAATCCAAACGATACCACATCGGTCTGGTGATACCGCACCGTGGCCAACCAATCGGAGTGAAATGGCATCATCTCGATCGTTGTCTCATGCCGTCCAATCTTACTCGTTCTTGATGGTGTTTTTAGTGTTCCGATCATCGTGCTCCCCCTTGTTACGGTTTGAAAGGTCCTCCGGGCTTGTGACCGGAGTAGCGGTTTAAACGGGGGCGAACCCCCGTCCACTCACCTATTGTAACCCCTCACGTACGGTGCACCTGCAGCCGGCTCGGTGTTCTTGATGGCCATGCACTCATCGCAGTAATCACCTTCAATTGGGCCGTCCGGCAGCAGCTTTGCGCCGCAACTGGTGCAGGGGGTACCGGTACTCTGCTCATTCGCCTTGACTGCATTGTCGAGTTTGTCGTTGATGTTGTTCATTGTGTTCCCCCTTGTTACGGTTTGAATGATTGTCTTCGTTCTCTCGATCTATTATATAATATACCATATTATTCCATAATGTCAACAACTAAATTAAAAAAAAGTGAAAGGTTTATTGGTTAGCGTTCCGCCGTCTCCCATGCATCCTTCTTGCCGTAGCCAAGCTGTGAACCCTCAACGATATACACAATATTCTCTCCCGCCGCTAACGTGTCCGGGGCTTTCCCGGTGAAATCCAATATTGCGCACGCATCCGTCACCCCGGCGAGAGCGTGCTCAAATGGATATTGCATCTGTGTCATCAACCGGACTTCAACATCACCGCCAACCTCTGCTTCGTATCGTTCAAGTAATCCCGTTAGGTCCTTGAGTTTCATCGTGTTCCCCCTTGTTACGGTTTAAAAAACACTCTGGGCTTGTGACCAGAGTAGCGGTTTAAACGGGGGCAAACCCCCGTCCACTCACCATTATTCAAATGTCACGGAGTCGCCGCACTCCATAATGAACCCGTCGATGGCATCGGAAAAAGCGATGTCCTTAATGGCTTCGAGCGTTTGGCCCAAAGAGGTTCCAATGCCGAATTGATGTATCGGGTTAACATGCAGGTTGACGGATCGCCCGGATTGCACCCGATCCACCTTGCCTTTGACGATTTCCCCGTTGCTTCGTTTGATCCTGAATTTCTTCGTTGCTACCGGCTCAATGCGATTCGTTAAGTCGTTCATCGTGTTCCCCCTTGTTACGGTTTGAATAATGCTCCGGGCTTGTGACCGGAGTAGCGGTTTAAACGGGGGCGAACCCCCGTCCACTCACCTGCTGATCAACCGAGTAATCTAATCACCATCTCGCCCTTGAAATGCGTCCGAGCATACCATCTTGCGACACTGTATTGGGCATGAATCCCGCTCTCGTACCACTCGGCAGGGTTTCGTTCGTCTCCGGGCTTGCAAAATGTCCAACCGCCTCGGCCCCTTGGGTTCTTCCCGTGAATACTGATATAGTCAGTAGTGTCGATTTTCGTTTGCGTTGCCATCGTGTTCCCCCTTGTTACGGTTTGAATGGTTGTCTTCGTTCTCTCGATCTATTATATAATATACCATATTATTCCATAATGTCAACAACTAAATTAAAAAAAAGTGAAAGGTTTGTTAAATCGCGCACCAAGACGTTTTCTGCACCTTGCCATTGTCAAAGATCATTGGGTGGACTTTGGACTACCCCCGTCCTTTAATGCCCCCGAAGGGGCACCCATCAGGATCATAGTGGCAATTCGGACGGGTTCAGGGCAGAAAACCTCCTCCGTCGGGCGGGACAATCCCGACGGCGGCGCAGCTGACAGGCTTCTGTCCACTGCTTATGCAGGTCAATCCCAATGCGCTTCAAGGGGTCATGGACGCCATTGTCATTATTTTTGTAGTGGTCATCCAGTATGCGCCAGACCACTTCAGCTTCTTCAATGGTCCAGACGGGTGCCACGGGTGGATTCTCAACGATGTTGGCGTGGCGTATAAGATCCGTTTGCCTTGCCAACGCCTTGACTGCATTGTCGAGTTTGTCGTTGATGTTGTTCATCGTGCTCCCCCTTGTTGGGGTTAAAAAGATGCTCCGGGCTTGTGACCGGAGTAGCGGTTTAAACGGGGGGGCGAACCCCCCGTCCACTCACCCTTATGCGGTCAGATAAAAACCTGAAGCCATCCAATACTGAAACTTGTTGATATTATCGACATTACCCGTGGCAATAATGACGGGAAAGTGCCGGTCGTCTTTTTCAACTATTAGATACCTGACATCTGCCGCTTTTTCTGCATACTCTCTCAACCTGTCCTGATAGTCCTCAATCGCCTTGACTGCATTCTTGATTGTCTTGTAGTTTCTCGTGCCGCTGTTCCCTGTGTCGAGTTTGTCGTTGATGTTGCCTCTCATCCGGCTCGTCAAGTTGCTCATCGTGCTCCCCCTTGTTGCGGTTTGAATGATTGTCTTCGTTCTCTTATACTACCCAATATAGTATATTATTCCAGATTGTCAACAACTAAATTAAAAAAAAGTGAAAGGTTTTTCCCATGGAACCGAAAAAGCCGCCGAACAAGGGGGACAAGTCGGCGGCTTTAACGGGCATGATGAGTTCGTTTTTTAGGATGTGGGCATGCATCCAACGAACCCGGTGAAACGTAAAATGTACCAACATCTCCCGCATAATACAAAGGACAGTCGGGCGTGTCAACTATTTACTCAATAGCCCCTTGAATCGTCGAAGAGTTTCGGACGGGTTTTTCTGGAACTGGCCGATCAGGTTGCCAAGTGAGGCACCAAAAAACACCGCCACGATACCATCCGCACTTAGATCCCAACCAAGATATGTTGAGACACCACTCAATACGGCTGTGGCGATAGCGGCGGGTACGGAACCCTTCGCCGATGCAATCCCTAATTCTTTGCCCCGGTCAACGTTCAACAGCTTTTTGATATCCATAGCCAAACCCCTTATGCGTAATCGGTAATATCCAAATAAACACTGCCGTTTTCTATGGAATCAGCAACGACCGGATAAATCTTCTTGTATGCGTCCCGGCTACGTCCGACCGTCATCGCCGTCCCGTTTTGTGATAACCCCACGAGCGGGCACCCGGAAGTATCGGCCTCGGTGTTGCCGATGTGAAGGTACACGTAAGTGAATCCCCAGTCGGATCGCCACTCCACACCGTTGAATTTCTCCCTAATCCATAACATGCCCCGATGGAAGTCGTACCGCTTAGAGTATCCGGTATTCATGCCGCCGTCGTCCCGGATAGCCATCCTGTAATGGCCCGCCGGTATCCGGGTCTCGTGTTTGACTTTCTTATCCCGATGCTCATCTTCAAGCGTATACGCCAACCATTCACGACCCCCGTCGGCATTGCGAACGAATAGCGAGCCAAGTGTTGCATTCGATCCGCTTTTATATCGTAGGATCTCAAGGTTCATTTGTAACTCCCATTTCGGAGGCGGTCAATCATTGACTCCGCTCGGCCAAGCCGGTCGCTCATCGCATCCAGTTTCGCCCCCAGTACCTCAATCTCGGCCCGTCTTGCCATGGCCGCATCAAGATTTTTCAGCCACGTCTGGGTTGCTTCAATCTGCTGTTCCTGCTCAACGGATTCCTGCATGAGTTTTGATAACTGTCGATGGAGCCATCCGACCGCCGGAATCACGATCAACGACAACATTGGGATGTGTTCAGTGAAGTCCATCAGGTCGCTCCGTTTGCCCCGGACGTCGGTGTCTGCTCAATCGTTTTCTCCAGAGGGACGGCAACCCCTTGCGACAAGTCTATCTTATCCGATTGCCTCAACCCCAGTTTCCCACGCAGACGGATCACTGCCTTGCGCAAGTCGGCCTGTTTCTGCACCGCCTCAATTTTCAATTCGTCAATCTCAATCTCTAATGCCAACAACGGGGCCAGATCCTCTTCATCGATGAAGGTTACATCGTTGATATCAATGGGCACGATCACGCCCCCGTCCCGTAGGTGCTTTTGATGTTGGCCTCGACGCTATCAAGGGCCACTTTAATTGCCGCCCCTACCTCCACACCCGTCCACTCCGTTTCCTTAAACGTCTCGCCGTCTGTGTAAATCAGGGCCACCGACAACGCCGGTTGTCGGTTCTTTTGGAATACCCCCGTTGATCCTTGTTCGTATTTCGTTTCAGCCGTTGCCGTGATCGAACAAGTGTAGACCGTCCGCTCGTCCGGCTCCTCTACTGTTCCGAAGTTATGCATTGATGGGACGTTTTTTGAGAGCGAATAGCCAAGCGAATACGCTCCCCGGACTTCAAGGTTTGGTGCGGCCATTAGATCCCCTCCTGTTAGGTATAAGCCGGAAGATAGTAGGTCGACCCTGCAATTTCTACTTGGACCCAATCACCCGGAGCGTCTGTCGTAGGATCGTCGTTTGTTGGTGTCCCCATCGTGCCAACGAAATCAATCCACCCCCCTGCGGCGTTATCCTGATCCACCGTCAATGCCGGGTTGGAGGCATCGTTCACGTCGATTGTTACTACGTCAGCAAACTGTGCCGTCGATGAGAATTTGTGATTTTCCAACGACCAAATATCATCGGCACCACTGGCCGTTCCAAGGGCTACATCGCCGCCCGTATATGCGGAATAGAAGCGAACTGTGCCAGTGGACGATCCGCCTTCGCCTTCATTATATCCAACGAACTTAGTCCCTGTCCCAACGGCGAAGGATCCGGCCACCACTGTTTTCGATACGTCCAAGTAAAGGTCAACTCCTCCCAGTCCGAGCCTATTGAAATTGCTTGTCTGTAATTCAAAGGTAGCCGTCCCGAGAGTCGTTCCGCTTCCTTGGTGTCTGGCACTTATTACAATTTTCCCGGTAGAGTATCCCGTTTCGCTGTGATCAATTCCAAGCATAACCCCATCGAACTCGTATGTGGCCCCCGTATTTGAGAGCTTGATATATTCCAGATCCAGATTGGCGGCGGGATCATATCCGAACTGCATATAGTAACTGGTGGGCGTTCCTGTAAAATCAAGGTCGGTGTCTGTTACAACAATTCCGGACGTATCCTCGCCCCACTCAAGTGTCCCGTCCACGTTGTTGATTTTAAGGACTTCGCCGACGGCTCCGATGGCGTCGGGAAGGGTCATCGTGTACGAAGTGCCTACGGTCGCCGGAGCGTCCAAACCAACGTACTTTAAAGGGGAGTCCGTTGCATCCTGCAACCTTAAGTCACCTTCCGCCTCAATATCGAGTTGAGTAAATGTCCCGGCGGCGGCGGTTGACCCACCGATTACCGAGTTGTTTACCGTGCCGCCGGATATGGTGAGGTCGTTCGCCACGTATGCATCTGCGACGGCTGTGCCATTCCATACTCCGGTTCCGATTGTGCCAAGCGTCGTCACGTTGGTTGTTCCGGCCCATGTCGAGATGGCGGTATCTTCTACGTTGCCAAGGCCAAGGGCGATCCGGGCCGCTGATGCGGTTGAGGCTCCCGTGCCGCCTTGTGCCACTGCTATCTGGCCGGAGATTCCGGCGGTTGTATGCAGGTGGCCGGGATCGGTCGAGGATGAACTTTTGACAAGGTAATCGATGGAGGCCGTTACTGCTGACGAGTCCGCCCCGATTTTCACTTCAAGGGCTTCGATGGCGTCCTGCATATTGTTTGTTGTGGCGGCGGCTATAACCGCCCCGCCACTGACATCCGTATAGGTGTCAAGCGAGCTTGGGAAATTGGTGGCCATGGGTGCTCCCTATCCGTAAACGGCGGTGCCGTAGACCCCGGTGCCGTATCGAGAGATTTTAGTGACGTTCCGCTGATCGTAAATTGCGTCAACGTTGATCGTCCAGTAGTTGTCAAGGTTCCCGTCAATACCGGGGATATATATCGGCGATGAGTTTTGCACCTGAAACCCGATATAACCGGGCTGATCCAAGTCGCTCGTAGCCATGGCCGTCAATGCATTATAAATATTGACCGCCGTGGCATCGTGGCTGCTCGTGTTGCGGATAATAACCTGCACCGATACCGTCCGCACTTGTTGGTACGCAGTCCCGGCCATCGGAAGTGGGGCTTCTCCTCCGGTGTTCGCTATCACAAACACGCAATTGCGGGGGATGAGCGTCGTCGCTCCCGTTTTTGTAAATGGCCGAACAGGGCCACGGAATATATCAGTGCCCACCGTCCCGATTGTGGGAGTGTAAGCCCCAAGATATTTCGCTATGTCCGCCGCCAGTGTTATATCTGCCATATCAGCTCAATGTAGGTGTACGGGCGACCATTGTCATTGATAACCAACAACCATCGCCGACATCGTAATTATTCGCAGTCAATCCCCAAGTAGTATCTGCATCCACTAATAACTTGACTTCGTCGCTCCCGGAGAGATTGCCCACCGCTGAAACTTGATGATAGAACAAGGTAGGAGTAGAGTCAATTTGAGTTCCCGTGCTAAATCCTAAGACCGTACCATCGCCGAACGCCCCGGTGTCGTTATTCAACTCAAGGGACATATAAGTATTATTCGTTGAGCTTGACCCCGACAAGGCCACGGTCGCATTGATAAGATAAACCCCCGCTTGCTGCACCGTCACCGGCGTAGTGGGATTTAATACGTCCCACATACTGTCATTATCCCACGCCTCCGCCTCAAACTCAATAGTAGCAACCGAGGTTTGGGAGGAAAGGACGTTGGTCCGATAAACCTTGACCGTAGGCCTTGCGCCCATCGCCCTTTTTTCGAGTTCGTTCATAAGGACGGCTGTAATCTCATCGGTTGTGGCCCACGTCGTCGCTTCAAAGTCTGTAAATGACATATGATTTTAACTCGCTGTGATTGCTTGAATCCAAGAGAACGTGATGGCTTTGTCGGCTGTTTTTTCAATAGCTGAATCCAGTTTGACACGGGCGAACATCGTGGTTGACCCGGCCACGTTCCCAAAGAATAACCCGGCCTCAGCGATTGTTTCGCCGCTTGCAATAGATGAGGCCATATAATACTTATACGTGATCTGGTAGTCTGTCGAGATGTTCGCTTCTGTGATTGCCTGTGGGTCTCCAGAGTCATATGTTGAAGGGGTCACCAAGGCGGTCTCTCCTCCCGTCGCCACATCCGTCCCCGATCCCCAGAAAAAAAAGACATTGAGAAACGACGCCCGTGTGTCTGAATCCGGTTCCGCCATGATGTTCCGAATTATATTGCGGCCTGCATCAACTACCAAATTCTTTGACCCGATCCGCTCGATGAACCTCGGAACCTCTGACCCTGTATCATATACATCCGCAAACACATTGGCCTCGACCTCAACCATCACATCACCTCCGAATAGCCAACATTCGCATCGCCAATAACATACGGATCTGTTGACATAAGTCGGACGGCTTCGCTCTCTGAATCATTAAAGTCAAACGTGTCGGTTCCGAGTGCCTCCGTCAATGCCAATGTCACCGTATTGTCGAATTGTGTTGTTCTTGTTGCGTTCTTCAATTCTAAAAAGTAGTCTGCCCATTGAGCCGGGTCGTCGCCGGATACCGTCCTCACAGAATACCGAAGCCGCCCCGTTCCAGTATCCCGTGCCGATACGGATTCGATCAGATAGTCCGCCCCGCTGATTGCCGACCCGTCTATATCAACCCGTGCAAGAGTCGTCGCTTGTAGTGTCCCAGATATTAGCCCGGCAGTATCGGTGTCGTATTCTATCACCGTGTTTAAAGCCCCGTTTTTACTCAATAACCCGGCCATGAATGAGTCGGACGTGTCCGAGCCGAGCATGTCGGATGCGTTGTCCATGCGCTCATATCTTCCAGACCCACCCTCAATGACTTTCCGGGCCGCAATCTGTGCCGTATCGCTATCCGTTGCCGTGGTTGGATATAACCCCTTGTATTTCAGAACGATATTTACGCCATCACCGACGGCGGTGGTCGGGGTCCCCGTCCAGATATTCGCCTTGCCTACCTCATATTGAAAATTGGCCGTAGTAATTCCGGCCTCACCTATTGTTTTAGTCGCTCCTCCGACCGTGATCGAAGTGTCCTTGCCAATCGGATATCGTGTCGGGAACGTCGTTTGTACTCCGTCACCTTTCCATGAGTCGGTCAACTCAATCGTGTAATATTTTGCATTTGAGATATACTGGACGTTTCGATATTGTTGGGCCGTCTGGGAAACCCGCAGCGTATTGGCAAGGGCGATGGATGAACCATCGTCCGTCAAAGCCGTTGCCGTTGCCGACGTGGGCCGCTCAATAAAATGTAACGCTCTCGCCGAATCAATATACCAGTAATATACATCGGTTCCAGATCCGAGCAATGTCAACCGATCCAATGCCGCCTTTGCGGTTATATAATTGAATCGAATCTCGTCTATTTCCGGGCTGTCATCTTCTGCCGGAATAGTATAGGTGACTCCCTCATCATCCGGCAAATTCACGAAGTCATCGATTATTTGTTTGACCAATGTGAAAATAGTCAAACCCGTGTAAGTATTAAAAACAAGGTGCCGCTCTAACACTTTTGAGTAATCCGTGCAATCGCAATCGTAAAAGACGGCATCGTTCCCGGCCCGCACCTGAATCTTAAGGCTGTCAATAGTA
>Ga0209128_1000487_pt1 | contig 29745 bp, 16 predicted proteins | sample ETNvirnome_6_100_FD_184072 | JGI IMG/M metagenome (GOLD analysis project Ga0209128, IMG submission 184072) | Marine viral communities from the Pacific Ocean - ETNP_6_100 (SPAdes) (version 2) | ecosystem: Environmental > Aquatic > Marine > Oceanic | place: Pacific Ocean | collected 2013-06-19 | reverse complement strand
GGAGCCATACCACCTTCCATCTTGGAAGTAGTCTCAAGCATTGTAGCAATCAGCGGTGAGGTTACTAGAACCGTACCTGGGCCTCTGTGTGTCGTACGATAAATGTCCTGGCTTGCAAGGTTAATAACACCTAGCAAGTTAGCCCATGTATCACCGATATGACGAGGATCAAAACTAGGATTACCGTCAGTAAAATCATGAACAAAAACATTTGCTCCGAAAGCATTTGTTTCATTCCTCAGATTATCATTAACCGAACCATCAGGACCGTTCCCATCGCCCTGAGCATAAGTCCAAGCAGAAGGAGCAAACCCTGTTCCAAAGGCATTGGGGCTGTTGCCACCAATATCTTGGAAATTATTTGCATTAGCGTTGTCTAGGGAATCAATATCCCAACCAGCGTAACCAGCAGAATTATGAACTCCATAAGCGACCATACGCAGATCTTCGATAAGCTCGCGGTCGATCTCCAACTGAATCTCCTTACTCAGAAGCTCAGTCAATTCCCTTTCAAGGTCGAGATTGTGATAAGCCTTCAGATCCTGAGAAGCCTCAATAGTCCAGAGAGCACGCATCTTACGTGTTCTCGCAACCACTGGCTGCTGTTGGATATGGAAGGTCAACTCTGGAATACCAGAAGTCCTAAGATTCTCACCAGAACTCACAGCCCAACCAAGAGTTGTTCTCGCGTCAGGGAACGAAGCAATCTTACCACCATAGGTAGAGCTTGCCGCACCAGCGAATCCTGTAGAAACTTCCAAGACGTTGGAAAGGTCAAAACCTGCAACGGCTTCCGCACCAGTAAGACCACTAGCTTGCGTAGTGTTATCAGCCCACGTACCAACAACATTTGTATGCTGTGCCGCAGCACCACCTAGTGTGGTCGCCTGAGAACCAATGGCACTAGCAGCAAGACCACGATAAGTAAGATTATACTTACTATAGACAGTTTGCTGCTCCCAGAGATCTGACATATTCTTACCACCACGGGAATGACCAAGGTAGAAGATTTGTGAAACCGGACCACTCATCGGCTGAACACCAACAATCTTGTTAGCAATCAGTTCGGGGTATACCCTACGGACGAGCGGAAAGGCAAACTTCTGAAACGTACCCAAATGACCGACTTGAGTAGCTCCAGGAGTGAGGGCCTCTTCATTTAGCCTCTCAGCTAAAATGGCCTTCGCCTGGTTTTCCATGAGTGTAGCCGTAACTCGTCTGGTATAATCATCTTCAATACCATCAAGAACTGGGCTCCACTTTTGAACTAGTTCAACTGAACCACCTATATTATCTCTCATAACATTTCCTTACTTTTTTGAAGTCGGCATCAAATTCATAGCCGCCTCGCTTAAGAACTCATTTAGCACAGTTCTTTGATTTGCGACTTGATTTCTCTCATCACGGTTTTCGGAAACTAATTGAGCTTGTTCAGAAGACTTAAAGGGCTTCGGGCCACTTTCTTCCAAGCGTTGTGTAGCTTCCTTCAACGCATTGGCCTGTTCAAGTACTTTTTGCTCCCTATTAGCAAGCTTATCTATCTTGCCAGATTGAGCTTCAATAATTGATTCAAGCCGCGTGGTCTCTTTCATATACTTATCAATCTCAGAGGTAAGAAAATGTGATTCTTCCTCCAGATTCTTATTTTCACAAACTATAGAAGTGAGAGCAATAGCCTCATCTTCATCCTTCAATTCCACTGCCATAAGAGACTTCATAGACTCAAACAGCTGCGCGTTCCTGAAGGTATCATTTTCAAGTTCCAACTCACGAATAGCTTGCTCTTTCAGTTCCTCAACATTGGTTCTGACAAAAGCAACTACCTGAGATTCTAGATTCTTAACTGCTTGCTCAACTTGCTCCGAGATTGTTTGATCTACCAACTTGGCGATCTCATTGACCGCATCGTCCGAAAGACCCTCTGGTAGCAGTTGCGCTATATCATTCATTTGTTCCATAGAATTATCCTATCATTATTATTTATTACAATTTTTAAAAAGATTTACTTTTTTCTACTTTATGTATTCTACTTTCGCCTGGGATTTTCTAAACCCCTTTTAATATCTGTGGCTTGGTCAGTTACCTCTCGTTTTAACTGCCCTCTCGTGGGAGGACCCACCTCTGGCCGTGTACTTGTTGAAGCTCCCGCAGCATTAGATCCATTCTTTTTTGCGTGAGGACCTTGTACCCCAGTGGATGTTGCCACAGGTTGCGATCTCATTTTCTGCATAAGATCCGTTTTGCCTCTGGTGTTTAAATAAGTACCAAGACCTGTACCACCCACTACCGCAAGGGGAAGAACAGCCTTTTTAGCAACATTACCTGCTGTTTTAACACCACCTACAATTTTACTACCAACTGCTTTGGCAATATCTTTTAAACCTTCATCAAGATTATCGTCTTCACTCAGATTCTGTAATCCTCTAACAATAAATTCCATATCAATGGAAGTGTCTTGTCTTGGGGGTTTTTCTGCATTTCTTTTATTTATTACGTCAGCAGCTGCTGCTTGTGCTTCTTTGCGCTTTTTAGCCGCCCCGCTCGACTTTTCACCGTGACGGCGCTGTGCAGCACTTGGTCCCCCTGTACGCCGCGCTCCTCCAGAATATACTCCTGCCTCGTCATGAGTTAAAGCTCTACCTACCTCATTTAAAAAGGCTACTCTCTCATAAAAACTTTCCTTTACATCCTCATCTTTAGCAGCCGTAGCCCTTTTTCCCTCATTCAACTTAGACTTAAGCATTTGAACAAAGATCTTCTCACCTAGAGTCTTCTTCATTGTGGATTCAACAATACCTTGAACCTTCGTGGACTCAGACAAACCTGGGAACGCTCCTCTAGTCGAAGGATCTGCAACGATATCATAAGTTAGACATTTATAATCTTCATTTACGGTCTTCGTCCCATCAGAGTTTTCAGACAAAGTCCCAACACCCCTACTAGAAATACCAATTTTAACACCATCGTTAATAAGACTTTTGACAACAGACCCTGCTGGGGTAGACAAAATTTCGGCTCTTCCAACTACTTCCTTTCCTTCCATCCTCAAACCAGTGATTAAGTGAGAAGCCTTGGAGAGTTTTACGGTCTCATACTCAGGATGATCAATTTCTCCAACGAGCATTCTTTCATTGATAGAACCCTGGAGATTTTTTACTGATTCAGCAAGAATCTTTTGTGGGTATGTCCTTTTATTGTTATTAATCTCGTCTGCCCTTTGAAAGCAGCCCTCAATAATCATTTTAGTTCCACCGCGACCTTCATTCAGGACACGGAGATTATTAAGAATAAAAACGTCTTGAATTATGTGCATCATTTCTTTTTCCTGCTCTTCCAGTATTTGGATCCTTCAAACTTTTTCTCTCTTCTTTTGCCGTGTCTTGTTAAAGTTCTAACCGCAAAATCCTTTACGTCTTTAAAACTCCCACCAGTAAAACCTTTAGCAATTCTATTTCCCACCTTTTGTTCTTTACTTGTGCCCCCATGAGAATCTACGGTCGTAACATATTGGCGTTTAGAATTTTTTGTTGACCAGGGTTGACCAATGTAGCTTTTTCTTAAAGCATCCATAATAGACTTATAAACTTTAACTCTAGACTTCGAAGACTCTACATGCTCTTTGCCTGAGCGCATCTTGGCCCTTCCTGCTTTTGAACCTTTGCCTTTCTCAGCTTTTGATTCATTTATAAATTCTACGATATCTGCCATACTGGTTATTTTCTCTTTGGCTTTCTAGCTCTTTGATCGGATTTATCCACACCTGGATCTGGATCTGGCTCTCCCCCTGCACCTGCTGGATAGTGTCTAGGCACATCTCGCACAAGTCCTGCCATTCTCATGACACTACTCGATTTTGTTCTTTCAGATAAAAATCTTTTAATAGCAGTCTCTAATCTGTTTTCAAGAGTCTTCCCCTTCGTTTTATACGGAATGGTAACTTTAGGGGTTTCAGTGCCAGGAGTCTCAGCTGGGAGAATATCTGTGCTATAACCTCTACCTCTCATGATATCATCGTATGTCCTGTCATCGGGGTATCTCTTGGCATGCATAGCAGCCCTGGCCTTTGCTAGAGGGCCTGTTCCGAGATGTCCAGCCTGGGTGGCCCCTGGAGAGGTGTCTTCACCCAGTAGACTCTTAAGCTTTGACACAACGGTCTTCGCTTCCACCAGTAAATCCTTGATATCATCCCTCTGATCAGAAACGAGATCAGAATTAATCGGAACTTCAGCCTTAGCTACAGGCCTTCCAGTGATAGATTCTATCATAGACGCTGGAACTTCTAACTTAGATACGTCAGGAGCCATATGTTGAGGGCTAGGGGAAGAATTATTGATATCAGGAATAGGAGCGTTGCCCGTGGCAATATCACTCATAGTCCCCTCCAACAGATTTTCCGCGAAGTCGGCTACAGAAATATTCGGAAGTCTAGACATGAGGGTCTCATCCTTCCGAAGCTATAGCTTCATCTTCATCATCTTGTTCATCGATAGGATCTAGGCCCTCTTCCCCTTCTAAGCTCTCAAATATATGTTGGGTCATTCCAAGAACCATTTGAATGTGCTCAGAAAGCTTATCGTCAGAGATATCCTCTGCCAACTCGGACTCGCAAAGCGGACAAACATGAGCTTCCTCAATAACCTCTTCGGTTGGCTCATTGTTCTTGGATTGCTTGGCCTCGTCGATCTTCTCTACCTCAGGCTTGTAACCCAGCTTTCCCCAAGAACAGCCTGTCACTAGCTCGCTAACAATATCTTCGTGAATATTTACGTGATTCATAATTTATCCTTTATAAAGGTTTCTATCTTATTTAGGTAAGATACGTCATCCCAAAAATAATTTTTAAAATGTGTTGAATATATTTATACCTTTCTCCCAGAATATGTAATAGTGATCTTACCTTCTCCTTCAAGACCAGAACCTCCTGGCACACCGGGCACTGCTGTTACAAGAAAAACTGAATTAATATGGGCAGGCGGAACAGGCCAATCGCTCGCCGCAGGCAAGGCAATTAAAGTACCCTCAACTCCTACTATATTACCAGCTGTATCCTCTTTCCATTTCAGTCCTGCACCCAATCTAGGCACTGGAAGGAAACCAGGGTCAGGTAATGGGTTGGGTTTCTTGGCGAAAATTTTAGGCACTGTTATCGGAATAGGTTTTCTATAAGAATCGGGAGCGTCTTCAGGGAGATTGGCTCCTGCTTCTACTTTTTTAGCTATTACGTCTGGATGATTAGATGGGTAATTGGGCCAATACATTTTAGATTTACCACCACTCTTAGTTTCTTGATATATTGGAGTAATTGCAGTAAAACCATACTCTGCTTTAATACCCTTAGAAAATACTGCAACCTTGGTGGGAATCGGCGGATCGCCTCGACTCTTCGTCGCAGTAGTATACTCATATGCAAACTTAATATTAGATGCAACAGTAACGATAGCGGTGCCTACCACGTAACCTACTGTCTCTCCAGGATCTCCTAAAATTTCTGTTGCACCTGGAGTTCCTCCACCATCAACGAAAACTCTAGTAGCCCCATTGTCTGCTGCGTCTCCACAAGATATCCCATCTCCATCTCTGTGTACACCTATGCCTCCTATTTTTACCTTAGAACTAGCTCCCGTAGCTTTAGGATTTGGGTGCTTATGCTTATGCTTGTTGTGACTACACTCGTGACTCACATACGTATCATTTTTAACTACTACAAGAAAATTATCTTCCGCAGGACCTTGCGCGAAAACCCTGGTATTCATAAGTACGCTAGGAAGTATGGGCTTCCAATAGCAGTGCCCTGTATGACCTTGTGATTTATCTTTTTTACGTATAATTCTAGGCATAATAAATTAGTATCCCCCTCCACCTGTGGGTCCTGTGATATAAGAATAGTTGTTAGGAAATGAGGTAGGATTTCTTCTATGATTCTGTTCTAATACAATGGTATCTGTGATACTATCATCTTTAACACTCAAAATTCCAGTCTCATCAGAGGGATCTTTACTCAGTACATTTCTAATTGCAACCCCTCTCCAATCTCCTTTCGTCAAAGAAGTATAAAATTCATCAGTGCCTTCTAAAAATAATTTTGATACTTGATCTGCTGTTAGTCTTCTAAATATATCCCACCATGTAAGGCCATTCAGATTATATCTAGCCTTGAGGGTATCCTCTATTAACCTAACTACCTGCCCCATTGCTGGCCTAGGTATTGAACCAGAAGGGGATGAGCTATAAACACCATCAATATAGTAGGTATCTTTATAGAGTTCACTACTATCATCAAAAGTAAACATAACAGCTTCAGTATTTGGATCTTCTTTTTCTAATAAACCCACATAGTAAACCCCTAGATGATCACCCACCGCGCTCATGTCTAACGGAATTGTTTGGGCATCAGTATCTTCGGCATATATACTTGGAGATACAGACAACCTTCGCACTACATCTGTCTCAAAATCTTTCAATTCCGAGAAAGTTCCAAAAGGAAGATGCCTAGATCCTTGTCCAGGTACTAAAATAATTCCAAATGGTATACTACGGGCTAATCTGTCATAAGTATAATTGGTGGGATCAGATACAAAGGATTTGAAAGAAACATCATTTAATCTTATATCTACTTTTTCTGATTCTATAGCATAATTAAAAAATGGATCTCTAAAATCCACATTAACTTGAGTTATTGATGCCCCATGATCCCTTACCCACGCTGCAACATCTGCATCTGCGAGAAGTTCATATCTCCCATAAGTTCTAGCAATTAAAGGGTCCTCACTTTCTTCATCTTCGACAGATGATAAAGAGAGTTTAAAAACTCTCGGTTTAACATGTGTAACAGAAGAGGTAAAATTAGTATCAAACTCAGATTGCCCATCCTTAGCTGATACTGAAAGTAAAAATCCGTTTTCTGCCTCAAATAAGTCTAATACTTCCTCTCTAGTATTACGCCCTATAAAATAGGTAGAACTTACTGCTGAACTAGTCTCCAGAGGAATTTTAGTCCCATCGTCTTTAGTAATTTCAAAATAATATCCTCCCCCTTCCCCCAAAGGTACTGCCACCCTGTCTGAACTGTCCACTTCAGCTATCCCAGAATTATCGACTATTATCCCTATGCCATCATTCTGTAGCTCTATTGAACTAGTAGGAGTCGCCGCTAAATCTATTGGTATAACAGCATTTATATCTTCATTTAAAAATCTTAATCTTTTAAATAATAAATTATCCGTATACTCATGTTGGGCAGGATCTATAGATAAAGCTTCATCAACTATAATACCTAATGCTGCTCTTTGTGCTAAATCTTTTGATTCATTGTATTCATAAATTATACTTTCATTTCTATTTTGCGTATTTGCTAAATCATTATAATAATCTAACTCGAATTCATTTAGCCTGCCTGACATTAATAATCTATAAATCATGCCAAGAAAATTGATTCTATCAATCTGTCCTCCCTCTATAGAAGTGAATGAATCAAAAAGGCTTAGTACGTCAACACGAATACTAGCTTCCAAACTTTCTTGGGTAACTTGATAAAAAGGGAATTCTTTCCATCCACTAGCTGCTAGTTCTACGACATCCATTACATAATAAATTTCTTCAGTAATCTCAGAATTGAAAATATCTAAATATTTATCATTTGCGACGAGATTAAGTTCATTCCTCGGCTCATGAGAGAAGATATTAAAATCTTCATGATAGAGTCCACTTGTAGAAACATTAGATTTCTCAGCTTCAACCTCTAAATTAATTGTTCTTACGCTTCTAAAATTACCTTTAATTGCGGAAGAAAATCCAGGACCCCCTCTTGCGCTTCCCGTACACGGATTATCATAATTTATGCATCTTCCATCACAATCACTATCGTCATACTGACAATTAACGTCCTTTAAAGACTCTGTAATTTGAGCAGGCCATCCAAGTGCTACAGTTGTACCGTTGTCGCAAGTTGCCGGATTCTTCTCATCACACCCATGAAAAGCGTATGCACTTTGTACATCCAAAACAAATTGTTTCTGGGTTGCGTTGCTGAGTCCCCCCTTGCTATCACACTCATAGCAACCTTGGTTCTTTGCTGCTTCCTTTTTACTGGCAATACATTTTGACTCAAATTGCGTAAGACAAGCAAATTTATGGGGCTTGCAACCTTCTTTACACAATTCTAGTGAAGCGTACGCACAATCTGATTCAGACCCTGTACATTTCTTGCACTCAGGAACTCCCCCTCCAGATGAGTACTCGCATCTCCAACCAGGATCTGAAGGACCTCCCCTCCCACACTCATCATCCTCACATGGAGATTGTACACAATCAGATAAATGTTTAAAGGCGCAATCAAATTGAAACTTTTTAGGAGAACATTCTTCGCATTTTCTACTAATAACAGGTGGCGAATTTGGGCAATCCTTTGTTCCTGTTACGCACTTCCAGCCACAAATGTAGCAAGGAGCCTCCCCAAATCCAGATGCCTTGCAAGCTGCTTCACTCTTGTAAACTCTGCCGTGCTTCCTGCCTTGAGTCTCCCAAATTCTCACACACTCTCTGCTAGATGCGTTTTCGCATGCTGTATATGTTTGAGAATCGCATAAACTATCACAAACACAAGTCCACTCTACCGTGTATGGTGGTATTATAATGGGTGGCCCTCCGATACATGGACCTCCTCCCCTTTTTCCGCAACGACTGCCACCTCCACCACCACCTCCGAGATTAGAGGTTCGTGGAGGCCATCTAATTCTTCGCTCTCCAGGCTTAAATTCCCCGCAGTTGAATCTGGGGGATGCCATTACACTAAATCAATCCAGTTAGTCCCGTGTTTAAGGTTTTGCCTGTGTCCTGCCCACTCAGTTTTATCAGGAAGCCCAATAACCTCATATGTCACAGTAGGGTAAAGTGCAACCCCGCAAGCTCCCTCTCCAGGGAACCCTTCCTCGCCATGGCGGCCATTATGTCCCCCGCTTTCCCAGAATATATTATTAGTTTGAACTACAAATCCAGCAAAGTGCTCTGAATGCGCTCTATAGTAATAAGGAGTTCTCGATGCGGAATTACGATTTTGGTATCGGGCCGTAAAATGACCGGAACCGCCTTCGCTACCAGCCTTGTAAGCATTCGGGAAGATATCTGCCCCTGTCCAGTGAGCGTATATTGTAAAGTGCCACCCCCCATCTCGTCCCCCAGTCATATCTTTACTAACTGATATCCCAGCTGACCCAGCCGCCTGATCGTTCTGCATGGACGAAACTCTATTGGTAAGTGGTTGGCAATGTTCAAATTTACAATTAACCTGAAAATCTTTTACCCAATCAGGCACATTTCCTATTTGTATTACTTTTTTAACAAAATGGCAATTAACGTATCTACCCCCCACTAAAAAATCAGTTCCAAATTGCCCAGTGCGATGAGGCCCCTGTGCAGCCGTGGGATTGGCATAGGCTGTACCCCACATTGTATATCTCGCTGGCCTTCCGTAACGCAAAATAGTCTGTATATAATCGTTAGGGTACTTCCCGAGGCCTCTAACATTATTACCCGACCCCCATCGAGACTTATCCCAAGAAGGATTTTGGGGTATAGTTCCATTAGGCACACCTATCTCTTTATGTGCCGCCTCGCGGGCTCCCGCATAGTCTTTACTTTTTCCTCTTTTATGATACCAGTAATTTTCTATGGAAGCTTCTGGACCCCATTTCAGACCTCCCCAAACTCTACCTGTTGCTACAATACGAGGGGAATTCGCTTCAGCTTTATGCATACCAGTCACATGATCTTTCATTACAGCATCATGATCATCCTTAACCTTAAGAATCTCATACTGGACCTGAGCTTGTCCCACGGCAGGATTAGCAAAAGATAGCTGCGGGAACGCAGCAGCAATACCTGCTCTTTCATTATAAGCAAGCTCTGTAGTACGGAAGAACGGACGTATATCGATTATATCTTTATCTTCTAAAGTTTCATCCCCTTTCTTAACTACAATATAAGCTAATGGAAGGACAGTTTGTCCTATAGTAGCATAATGTGTTTCATTAAGATCTTTATGAATTAAGGGAGAAATATTCATAAGATCGTCTGGAGATGGGAATGACCCGTGAATACTAACTTTTGTATTTTTAAATCCATTATTTGCATCAAGCTCGTCAGATGGATTTGCAAGAATCAAACTATTCCCATCTGAATCAATTGCAGGATAATTCATTTGCTGCGCTGAGCGATCATTTCCCTTGACTCCAAGACTTCTAAAATCTATTCCAATCCCAGCACCCTTAACAATTCCTAACATTGGTGTAGTGATTGTAGTTTTAGTTTTATTTTTATACTTAGCGATATCAGCTTCTGACGAATCTATAGATTTAGAATAAACAAAAAGAAGATCAATTCTTTGGGTTACTGCATCTACTATTGTTTTATCTTTCTCTGGATTAGCGTTATTATGTGTTTTATCTACTCCACTAGCGAAGTAGAAGTGATCGTTAGGATCAAATGGTGGAATTGCAATTTCAATTTCATTAGGAACATCCACTACCGCTGTGCGGAACACCCCTCTCCAAAACTTAATCCAATGATTTTCTAAACGAGGTAAATCATGAAATCCACCATTTCCATCAAGTGTCCTCGCTTCCCTAAGTTCATAACCAAATGCCGAATCATTAACTGCCCACAGAAGAGCATCAGCTATAGGAAAAGGTTCAACTGACGGATGTCCAAAATAATCAAATCCTTTGTAACTAGCTTCAGTGGTTTTTGTATCACGATGAAGCCAATCTTCGGTCATGGTAGTAAAAGTAAAAGCTCTTTCTACCAGACCATTCATGTTAAGAACATTACCAACCAAGTACTGTTTAAATTTGGCTATACCATAGGGGTCTTTTCCCGCGCTACCATGCAATGCCTCAGTCGCATTTCCCCATTCATATTGATCTAACCAAAACTTTAATGGGAATTCTTCAGTATACATTACTGAAGCTAATTCGTTGGAAGAATCGTCTCTATTTGCTGCTGCTGCATGAGCCCAATTGGAATCTTCTTTATTTCCTCCTGCCCCTACATCGTTAATTCTCGCGGTGAATCTTCCAGGCTTTACCTTAACCTTATGATTACCTCCAGTAACAAAAGGCTTAAGCTCATTAAAATCTTTTCTATCAACTGATGTTAGCTGCCCACGCCGGTCTTGTTTTGGCGCTACCTGGTCTTTTAACCACAAAGCATTTTCTTGTATCTGCTTCAGAGGGATATTATCAACTTCCCAATAATAAGGATCGTTCGCTTTAAAATATCTTACTGGGTCAGTAAATTTATATTGACTATCTACCCAAATTGGATCTGACATTAATTTCTCCTACCTAAATCAAAAATGTTAGACGATTTATATCCTCTTCCGTCGGTCTTATTCTCATCTGAAGAGGATTCCCCTCCTGCGGTTGTATGTGTGGGGATAATAGTGCATATCTGAGATCTATCTGAAGTTCCCATAGCACCATTTTTAGCGTTTGCAAATGTATTTGCAGCAGATTCATCAAGCATTATTCTAGTGTAAGTTCCTGGATCTACAAAATCTTTATTATAATAGAACCCAGAAGTTCCAAGCGCAGGAATCCCATTAGCAGGGAATCCTAAATCAGTACGAGAATGATACTTACTGCTTGTTTGTAATACCTTACCATACAAACTGCTCACTGTTCCACTAGCCATCATCATTCCAGATAGATTATATCCTTGTGCAAATATCTGTGCTTGATACCCACTTCTTCCTTGCGGATATCCAGGCTCTGCTATACTAGACAAATAATTAGCCGCAGGATCTACAGAAACATACAACCTAAACGGTCCTTGATTTTCGTGGGTTGAAAAACCGTAGGGATGAGACTCAATGACTTCCGGCAGGGATCCTGGGAGGCCTGCTTCAGGTGATGTTCTAATACGCCAATCATTTTGTGAAGATCTCAGCCCATAAAAATCTAGTACACTCAAAGCACTAGTATCAGAAGTTGATGATGGGGCAGCAAAAGAAGCTTTTCCATCTCCCAAATTCCAAACCGCACTAGGCCCAAAGTATCCAGCATCTTGTGGATATACCCCACTTACAGAACAATAAGAAGCATTCAAATAAGATTTATCTGCAATATTCCAAATAAACATTAAATCACAGAGACTGCCCGAAGAGGAATCATAATGCGTACCAGAGGTATTCCACCAACCGCATGGGAAATGAACATTCTGTACATTAACTTTGCTTTCCCCCGTAGCACGGACGCAGGTTCCTCCCGCAGTTATGGAGCTAGCCCAGAAATCAGCTGTAGTTGCTTGATTAATACTAAAATCATCATCAAAGAAATTTGCAAGATTCCAGTTATAGTCGTTACCTTTATGATCGCTATCTCGATCATCACCGCCAGCACTGCCCTTGGCGAATGCATTCTTAACAGTAGCTCCAGGCGCACCTCCTACAGAGTCAACCCCAAGAGATGCTATACCCATACCCACACCACTAGCACTCCCTGTGTCTCGACCATAAGGATTTTCATCATTAGGATTAGGATAAAACTGCATAGACCCACCAAAAGTAAAGCCCGATGTATCTTGTCCTTCAGCAACGCTACTAGTAATGTAATCTGGGAACTCACCCATCGCAGCATGACCATTAGCCATCACATCCCAGTTTCCTCCAAAGTCTCCAAGATCTTTAATATTGATGATAGATCCTCTATTTGCAACAAGGCAAGCTCTTGTGCTGTGCAACTCAACGGAGGTGTGATTTGCAGAATCCCATAAATTAAAACCACTAACATCTAATCCACCAAATTGATTCTTATGAGGATTAAAGTTAATAACAGAATTATCTTCCGCCAGTGTATCAATAGCATACTGCACAATTACTGTAGGCCCATTAAATTCTACCTCAGAATTATTCCCAGCGTATACTCCTGCTTTATGCTCTTGATAATCATATGAAGTTGACTGAGTGCCCACCACTCTAGGACCCTCTACCACAGTAGCTTGAGTTTTTGATCCCTGGAGCACTGCTCTGGAATTATTGTTTGCTGCAATAGCAGCCCCGTATACAGCTTCTCCAGCCCCAGTCCCAGTAATTACGTGAACTCCTTCTCTATCAATTCGAGAGTGAACAAATACTCCCTTTGATCCTCCATCAATGCTAATTGCAGGAAGCCATGTTTTACTTGTGAAAGGCTCCGCGCCTTCATCTCCTAACTGAATTGGAGTGTTAATTCCATGGGACTTACGGAAGTACGTAATTCCTATATTGTCAGGCATAGAAGAAGTATTAACAGGAACAAATGAAGATCCCTTATCCAAAACTAAATGTTGCCCATTACCAGAGAATTCAAATTGATTTATATTGGTAGAACCATATTTAGTTTTATTTTTGTTATAAAATATTTCAGAGTTTCTAGCAATAATACCTTTTCTTTGATTATTCTCTATTGTAAATTCATCAAGTTCAACTTTAGAATTATCTAATATTAAACCATTTCCATTATTATATGCTTGAAGTCTACCATCCAAATTAATATGGGAATTAGTAGCCTTTATACCTGCTTCAACATTTAGTTCAGTCATAAACTGCGTAGCTTGGTATTCTACTGTATTAGTAAATCTCTTTATTCCTCCCTTAAGGATAGAGTTATTTAATTCAACACCTATATTATTCCTAGAGAAATTAATTAAGAAATCTACCGCACTAGCACCAGCAGGCTCTCTATCTAATGTTGAACTGAAATTTAGTAAACTATTTGTAGCTCGCAGCCCCACTCCACTGGGGGAGTTTATGTTATCTACAGCAGATAGGGAATTCCAATCTCCTATAACTCTTTCTCCTCCTGCAAGACCGTAGTTTCTATACGCAGCGATTCCTCTTGTAATGATAACATCAGAATCCACAATATCAAATCCAGCATCAGAAAACCCAACAGCCCCTGTGTTCTCTATTAGCAAATTATTAGTATTTGCAATTCTAACTCCAACTTCATGTTTGAGAGCTTCTGCTGTTCTTCCCTGGACAAAAAAGTTTCTTAAATAGATTGGACCATCGCAATTTTGAACCCTAATAGAAGATAAATAATTTCCATATACAAGACCCATTGCGGAGGTAGCATTAGTAGGAACATTTCTTCTAAAAAGATTTTCATTTGTAACTTCATTGAGAGAACTGCAATCTCCTCCTGTAACCAAATCTTCACCGAAGGGGCTTAACTCATACGGAGCGAATTTAAAGCAATTCGCACCTCCAACCTGAACAGGCTGGGAGGATCGGATATTGGGGTCTGCCAAACTAACAGCTAACCTATTAGTCTGCTCACCTTCCATCTTATATCCAGGGGCTTGGAATATTGATCTGAAATTTCCTGCAACCCTAGTATCGGCAGCGCCACTCAATACGGGACAACTGATGTCTAGCGCAGATGCGGCAGTAAGGGTGTTACTAAGATCAAGGCTTGATATCCCGCTTAAGATATTTCCATATCCTTTAGCTTCGGAAGTAATAATAAAAGCGGAAGTCGTATAGACCTTAGCAAAATTTCTATTTATAATTTCTAATGATCCACCATGACCTATTGTTATGTTATCAAGATTTAATTCTCCAAGATCCCCGTAATTAGCTACTTCTATTATTACAGGAAATCTAATGACCTTAGGTAGAGCTTCAATCGCTGCGCTTACAGAGACAAATACATTTGGTTTGGTAGGAGTAATTTCGTCCTGCACCGTCCCGACAGCACCTCCAGAAACGGTTAGTGCTAACCCTGGCACTGCGGAGGTTGGAAACCCCAACTGTTCCCAGTTCTGATAAGTTCTTTCATCAAGATCGTATAGAGGCTCATTATCTTGCTCCCAATGATAAAATGAACTAGTGTCAAACTTAGTCACCTTATCCGTCCAAGAATCTCGCAGTGCTACTGCGCCAGAAAAAGTATAAATATCACCAGGATCAAACATTAGAAAGCAATTGTCCAACGGAAAACTAGTGCAAAATCTGATGTTTTAATAATATCAGTAAATTGTCTATAGGCTACAAGTATTGATTGTGTTTTACTTGCACCTCGTGGATTTTTCATAAATAAACCTATCTCATTTAGGGCGCGATCAACTGTCCCTGCTGCACCCGCTGGTCTTGTAATATTATTACAAGAATCCTTATCTATTATCATAGTGTATCTAACAGTGGAATCATCTATTCTAGTAACATTACTAAATGGAATGTATGCAAAAGCATGTTCATCTGCAACGCTCCCATTTTTAATTTGTGTGCCAGACACCAATCTCAACCCTGCACTATTTCCCCCATACTCTTGGAAACTAGAAAGTGGACCACTCAATTGATATATAGAACTTACAACGCCACCAGTCGGAGGAGCGGAAACTCCCAATTGAAATCTATCTAATTGGAAATCTGTAATATTCTTAGAACCAGACAGAGTAAAGAGATAACTTAACCCCACACTCATCCCTGAGACTATCACGTTGTGATTGTCATATATTATCTCCTCGCTGCCATTGCTATACAATTTAGCAACTTGAAGATGTCCAGTCACTCTTAAATCTTCTATAAAGTTCATTTAAAAATATATACCCCATTTGATCAAAAGGTTAGGGATAAGACTTTCAATTCTAGATCCATAGTAATTAAAATACCCAGAAGAAGATCCGTAGTCTCTTATATATGTAATATCCCTTGTAAAAGTCTTTCTAGCAAATAATTTATATGAAAGTATATCATCAAAAGAATCTGCTCCTGCCGTAGAACTAAACGTATACGGAGGAGTTTTGCCCTTCTTCAACATAGCCTTCATATCAAAGGCCCATAATCCTATATTATATATACCCCCATACAAACCTGCACATCCCGCATCTCCACCAGAGAGACACGTTGCATAATCTACTCTCCCCGTAGAAGAAAAGTTATCCGCAGCTGAAAATATTAGACCAGAAGTTTGTTGTAAAAAAGGACCCAGGTGAGTACGCCCCAGGTGTGCGCTAGAGGCATCTTTTGCTACTCCGATATGTCCGAATAAGTCCATAGTCCCACACGTATTGAAAAGACCTTTGAAATTCCCAGTCACCACAGGAGTTGCGGTAGCCTCTGCACTAGACAAAATAGCCCAGTCAACCCCACTCGACGGAGCGTAACACCCAGCGAACGAAGATGTCCCACTAACAGTTTCACCTAGCACTCTCCCAACAACGACTGAAGAAAGATTTAACATATTTAAGTTATGCCCTAAGTCATATCCTGAGAGTCCTTTATCAGGTGCTATAGCAGTTGACTTTGTTTCTAACCTAGTTTGCATAGGACTAGGAGCCTCTGGCAAGAGATAATAACGAGTTCCTGCTGATACTCCTAAACTAGAAATCTCATTAAACTTTATAATAGCTGATGTTGCCGAAGGGGCTGAGTGATAACTACTGACTCCATACAAGGCAGTGCTGGCCTCATAAGAAACTACTCTGAGAACTCTATCAGCAGAGGATGTTGCTTCTATAGCTCTAGGCCCTGGCTCATGGGCATGATTTAAATATCCAGACGCATCTTTTCCAAAAGAAATTGCCCTAATAGTATAATTCGAGGTATCTAATATTGCGCTCGCAGAGGCGATTCCAGACAAACTTGGAGTAATAGTAAGAGCATCTACAATAAGTTCTCCTGCCTTGTCTACAATCATATTGGAAGAGTTTTCTATTACCTCTTGTTCTCCTCCAATTATTCGTGTTACCTCTACTATACCTCTCATATTAATTCACAAATTCTAAATTTTCATAATTTCCTGTAGTTAATTCTTTAGCATCTCCAAACAAAGAGGGATGCACCCTATAGTTAGCTCTGCTACCGCCGCTGGTGGTAAATCCGCCTCCCATAGAAGACGCGGAATTTGCCGCCACCCTGGTCGCAAAATTAGTTCTAAAATTAGCACCCGCTATATTATTAAAGTGTTTAAATATTTCAGTTACTTCATATTTATTTAGAGCGGTACGAAGATCCCCAGATACTTGCAGGCTTGCCCATTTTCTGTATGTTGTGTCCACTAAATTTATATTATCCATTAAAATAAATCTAGGGGGCATTATATTATCAGGACGCATAAAGAACTCAAACACATAGTTCTGATCTTGTCGATGAAGCAGACCAGACTTTTTATGATAATCTCCTGGAATCCGTATTAGTGAATTAAGGGTGTTAAATTTTATTGAGTGTTTTTCAAATTCTTTCTTCTTAAAGCTGAGAATTAGTGGAATATTTTCATTAGGATTCTCTGGAGAATTAAAATCTATGCATTGTCCCTTGTCAGGATCACTAGGATCTCTAATATCTCTTTCCTTGTGCTCATAGGTGAGATTATGAGCTAGAGTGTCTAGTACAAATGATTTAGTGATCTCTGAAACATGATGTCGCACCCATCTCTCTCCACTCCTAGTTATAGAATCAAAAGGCATCCATGACCACATATAATCGTTTTCTGGGGCTGTGTGAATCCAAGCACCGAACATGGCTTCTCCTAATCGACTTCCCTCTTCGTCACAAGATAATGAGTTAATTTTAATCTCAAATTCATGATCTGGGACAAGCAAATTATCAGTTCTAGGATATAATTCTCCAAGAGGATTTACATAGGTTTTCATATCAAATTTTATCCTAGACAATCCATTACCTACGCATTTAATTTTTATTAGAGGATTATTTATCGCAAAGTTTTCTTCTTCCTCTTTTTTATAACTAGGATCTATATTAAAAACAGTAAAACTATTTTCAGTAAGTATACTTCCTGGAGCGGAGGTATGAATAAATTCCATCCCACTTACAATATTTGCATTTCGAAGTTCTACTGTGCTAGGACTATGCACACCTGACACAACTGCTTCAGCAGTAGTGGAAGCGATATAAGTTCCGTATGCAGTGAATTCATTAGGATTAAACACCCCACTAGGGCTAGCCAATGCATGGGCACTTACTGTAGCAATAGATGAAGCCACAACCACAGGGAAATTGCTATATGCTGCTCCGTATTTATCAAAACTTGAATTTCTAAGTATAGATCCAAAGGTATGAGCAAATATAGTAGGCCCTTCTAAATCCCATATATCAGGCCTTAGTCTATGTCTATTAAAAGTTCTGGTGTAGTCATTATATAACTTATGAATCCCCCTTCCAAAACCATACCTTTCAAGATCTTTAGAGCCCGAAGGAAACCAATTTCCTGATACAGTGGCGGAATTCGCATAACTACCTGATACGTTTCTCCAGTCAAATTCAGAATTGTATCCTGATATATTATCTTCAATTATCGCTTGTGCTAAAAGAATTTTCTTTCTTTCTTCCATGCTGTGTATTACAGCCAAGAAAGGATCCAACTGCCCTCTATCTACGTAGTACGTTCCAGAAGAGTCGCGTAAATCAGCCCAGCTACTTGCCCCCCTGCATGGATAGGTCGCGCTCACTGGGGCTCCAGAGAAAGACGATAGCACATTATCCCTAGTTTGACACATACTATACACATCTGGGATATTCTTATAATCGTGAATTCCATGAAATTTCCCAGAAGAGGGGATTAATCCTAAAGGTAGTTCTCCAAGAGATGATGTATATGAAGTTTCTAAAGTGTGTGAAGAAGGATTGGAATTCCAAAATTGAGGGCTGTTAAATCCCCCTCTATCGTAAAGTCCTTCTGTTGGAAGAGAGTATTTAAAATCTCTTCTTCGTAGAGCATTTCTTGGGACATCAGCAACGTAGGTAGCACTTGCATTTATTAAACCATCGCTTATACTGTTAACGTCTTCCCTACTAAAAGGGCTCAAATTTGCCCAAGTCCCAGGCCTTCGCCACCCATTCATACTGAGTCCGCAGGTAGTATATCTAGCAAGTCCCCCCGCTATCATCCCTATTCCTGGTACTGTTGTGTCTGAGGAGAGATTATAGGTCTCTTGATTTCCTAATCCTATATAAGATTTGTCGTCTAATCGACTAGTATTAAATTCATTATCTTCCGAAACAATGAGTTTTACATCTGGAATAGAATGGGCTGGGGAGAATTCTTTTAAAATCCTGATTGCACCGAATAAAGCATCTTTTGAATCTATATCTAAGTTCTTTTTATTAAAATCAAAATCATTGGCCGAGAGTATAACTTTAAAGTGAGAAGATTTTCCACTCCATAAAGATAAGAATTCTTCCCTGTTAGTAGAGATATCCTTGAGAACGGTATTCCAATTTGGTGGAACACTCGCTTCGGAAGTAAACATTAACCACTTATTTCCCTCCCTAATATTATCGGTTGCTGTTGAAGAAGAAGTTAAACCCGCTCTTAGGGAATTATCTCTAATATAATCTCCTACCTCCAGAGCGAATGCTGCCCTCACCCCATAGCATGCAAGCTGATCTACAATTTTCTTTACAATGGATTCTGTTACTTCAGAATTCATATAATAGGACATCTCTTCCCACGGAGGAATAGGGAAGTTTCTTCCTCTATAATTAAAAGTAAAATCTTTAGTACCTAATGGAAATGGCTCTTGTCCAATAGAAAAATGATCAGGATAGCCACTAACTAAAGTAAGCATGATATGATCAACAGCCAGTCGCATATTCTGCTCCATGCTGTTGTCTTTATCCTTCATTACCCAGGGCCATGCATTCCCCATGGCTTTTTTCGTAACTTCATAATTTTCGAAATTAGAGAACGAGGAAGATTCCGTAGCAATAGCATAAAGCATTAAATTGGGAATATAGGATTCCCACATTTCATAAATATTCGAAGATAACGAAAATGCGTCCTTGGCAAAAAGGGAATCAAGTGCAAACTGAATTGAATTTTTTGTTCCTGCCCTTTTGTAAACTTCAACTGCATTTATCAGTTGTAATCTCCACCTAGAGGGATCGCTACCAAATAATTTCCACCCTATCAAATCAGCCAAAAGTTCAAGATATTCATCAGGACACTGCTCTATATCATTAAGAGTTTCTATAGTGCCTATATCATTATTAATGTCTGCGAAAGAGTAACTAAATGCTCTTAGTAAATTATAAAATGGGCCTCTAGGAGTTTCATCAGTTAGGGTGGTTGATAAGCTTAGATAATTATCAATAGCCCCCACCACTTTCTCATCATGTCTGTCTGTATGGTGCGGGGAATAAACTACATCAATGAGAGTTTTAATTTTATCCAGCTGTTGAGTTCCACTGGTGTAGGAGCTAGAAACACTGGATATATTGGTGGATGTTGAATACTCACCAGGAAGAATATCAATCCCGCTAAATGCCGCACAGGTCTCATAATTTTCCCACACAAACTCTTGGAAAGCTTTTACGAAGTCACTAGTTTCTAAAGTTAGTCCTCTATAAGTTTTGCTAACTAAGAGATGTATAGCTATAGTAGACGGATTTAAATTAAACCCTGCTGCCCCATCAACACCAATATCTCGCCCACTAGTATTTAAGAAGTATATCCAATTTAAATTATCTATCAAATACTTATGGGTGGAAGAAGAATTAGAATCATCTTGACCCGTAAAGGTAGTTGTAGGAGTATTCAAAGAGATAGAAGAAAAAAGACTATCTTCTAAGTAACTCTTGAATGCAGCACTAGTTTCAAAGTCTTTAAGAGATCTACCTAGAGGAAAAAGTATCTTATCTTCAAATTGCGTTGGGGTTAACCTGGAAAGCCTATTCTGCTTTACAAAATAAGGAGCGAATCCAGAAATATTATGCATAGCAGAGAGGTGAGGAACTTTTGGAAGGGAAGATACATAAATTATGCTAGATATATTATTGCATGCTCTGATATGCGAGTTGATAAGTTGTGAGACAGGATTAATCCCAGGACCGCTTAGAGCCAGATCCTCAGTCATATACACTTCTGGAGTTAAAATCTCAAGTACTTCTACGTAATTGGATTTTGTGTATTTCTTTTTCTGGGGATTAAAATCCTGTGATGTCATTAGACCGGAATAATATTAATTGAAAGATTGTTAAGTTGTATTATTTCGTTATACTCAACTTTTATAACAGAGGGGACATTATCTATTGTAGAGTATCTAATTTCATCTATATCAAATATTCTCCTATTCAATTCTTCTGGAATAAAAGGTTTTCCGAAATCATTACTATCAACTTTAAAGTAATCCAAAACAATATCTCTAGCTCTAACTTTTACCCCCTCCTGGTTTGTTAAAAGTTCTTTATCTATTCTAAGTGATACCACAAGATCTAATGTTCTGATTAGCCCATCGACAACTACTATTTCATCAGTAATCATCTTTTTATCATTCATATTCTGTAAGAGTTCATATTTGAACATAGGCGTAGCTCGTCTTAATTGAAAATCCGACGCTTTTTCTAATACGTAAACATCAATAATATTTGCTGAAGAGAATGCTTTTCTAGTTGCGGCTGTGGTCTTTCCGGTTGACCCATACTTTCCAACGTAGCTATTTGAAAAAGCTTTGATATCTTGGAGAGTTACCAATCTATCCTGCCTTCTAAAGTTCAAGGGGGCATATTTCTTGGCATGAGCCAAAGTTTCTGCGTCAGTCCCTCCCGTACCTTGGGAGGTATTCTCTAAGACCCCTACAACATCAGTGCTCCCAGATGTTGTAGTAACTATAGCATTAATTACCTCATTAGCTATATTACCTCTACTCCCCCCACCAACTCTGTATAGAACCGTATAGGTATCCCCTGTAGCAGGAGAAACACCTAAAGTATTATCTCCAAACACTACAGCAGCCCCGTAGGATTCATCGTATACTATTTGGAATACCTTATCTGAAGGCCCAGAAGCAAAGAATACATTATCAACTGGTTTATAAGCTCCACTAGTAGTAGAATCTCCATTAACATAAACTTCTACACTCCCTTCAACAACTGGTGCGTTAGTTAAAGATATGGTTTTAACTGATTGGGTAGTAGTAAAAATACCTTCTTCAACTGTAAGCACCCCCTCCAATAAAGTTATATTTTCAAAAGTTCCTGATGTAGAACCGCTTGCTTCATTGCCGTATAGAGTAATATTTCCTGTAGAGTTGGGCATATCTACTATACCTGTAGGCAAAACTTTGTATAAAGTATATGTCAGTATTCCACCATCTTCTGGTGAGGTTGTTGTGAAAGTTCTATTGGCAGGAAGAATGGATAACTCCTCGCCACCAGTATCCTTCCAGGGAGCCAAACCCAAAGTAATTTTAGCATTCGCAGCAGAAGAAATTGGGCCTTTCATTCTTACTCCGATAAGTTCTAATAGTTTTTTAATACTTTTTCTTTTCCTAGAAGTACGGAGAAAATTTTCATTTGCAAGCATATCGGCTTTTAAAGACATTACGGAGCCCATATAAGCCACAAGTTCTATTAACATAACTCCCAAATCAGATTCTGCGAAATTATGATAGTCTAATGGGTATACAGCTTTTATGTAATCTACAAGAGAATTTGTGAGGGTTGTAAAATCAGTAGCTGCGAAATTTATTAAAGATGGCTTTCTAGCATCTTCAGTTGCCACTGACTTCATAAAATCAGATTCTACAGTCCCAGAAAAAGTAACCATTTATGCTATATCCACCTTTACATCAAAATTTGAGCCAAGTGCGTCTTTCATTCTGCCTATAAGAACTATTCTTATGCCTTGGTATCCCTCACTCCCATACTTATCTAGGGGACGGACATTTAATTTCAAAATCTCGACTTCGGGTAAATACTTTCCTACCTGATAAGTAACCTCGGATGATATTCTCCTAAAAGTGATTTGGTCCATAGGCTCGAAAAGATATTTTTTGAGTGACACACCGAAGTTAGACATCGCTCTTTCTCCTCTTTCAGTCTGCAATAGTTGTTTTAAATTACCTTTTACTAACGTCAATCCAGATTCTTTCTGAAAGAACCCTTTCTCTACTTTTTTTCCTGTGGGAAAAGCAAGACCAAAAGATTTACCCACATGAGATGCAGATGCTTTCTTGTGGGAGGTATCTAAGACACCATAAGTAGTAGTTGTAGTAGGTTTAACCATTGTATATCCTATTGTACTGTAATTTGAATATTATTGAAAAAAGATTTTTGCCCATCATAATTCTTTCTTACTTCAACTTGTTCTAGTGGTTTGTTGTAAAATTTAGTACTTCCTATAAATCCATCTAATCCACTACGGAATCCTCCATAATTTTCTCCCATAAAGTTCCCAACTGATACCCCAGTATTGGGATTTCGGACCATTCCGTCAGTCCACCCTCCTCCAATAATCCATGGAGTAAAGAAGTCATTTGTAGAAGGCCCAGTTTTTAATTGCTCAGGAGCATCTTCGTTCACTGAGGACGAGGTATACTTAAAACTATTTGCTTTCAAGAAGGAAGGAAGATTCGGTGGAGTTTTCTCTGGGACCCCAAAAACTGTATTTATATTAGCAGTAGTCATTAAATTACCATTTAAGAATACACTAACTTTATCATTAGGAACATCTACTGAAACCGTAATCAACATAAATGCGCTACATACATGATTGAAATAAGTATCATTCTCACCAACAGTACTGGTATTTAAAGAAAGCCCATACCATCCTGCTGCGCTAGCACACTCCCCCGTTGTTGAGTTATTTATTAAACCTATAGACGAGGCATTCTTCGCCTGAGTTGGCGCAATAAAGAATGACATAGCTGATGCTGGGAGATTGATAGCACTTTTCGCGTCAACTCTAAAATTAGTAGGATCTTCCCCTAATGATATTCTTTTATCTGTGGTAAATCCAATCATCATTCCCCTAGCAACTGAATCTCCAAAATCAGGGGTTAACCTGTTAACATCATTTTGAGCATCAACAGATGATACTAATCCTGTATTTTCACAGGACAATAACAATCTATACTGGGCTGATACATCATTAGTCCAATCTGTTACACTACTGAGCGTTGGAATATGAGTCCAGGTTTCAAAAGTAAATCCCTTAGTTGAGTATGTCCAGTCCTGGAACTCCTCCGTATCTGGTAATCTTACATAATTTCCAAGAGCAGATATATCTGCGCTATCTGTGTATGAAGTTACTGTCTTAAGACTAGCAACTCCCTTTAGATATGGCAATCCTAGTCCTGAAGGGAAGACGCAACTTGCGTCAGGTGCTACAAGTTGAGCATTGTTACGATCATCTGGTGATGCACAATTAAGAACACGGAACTCTGTTGAGGAGGGAGCGATTTCAACTCTAGAATTTAAGAAATTATAAACAGCGATAAGACCATCTGTTACTATGGGGTTCGTTATACTTAGGGTAGTTCCTCCTGATGCGTCAACTCCAGAAGCAGTAGTGAGAAAACCACCTGTACCTATCTCAGGAATTAACAAATGATCTATTGATGTATGATTCTGATTTCCTGGATTAACTACAAATTTGGGTTTCAACGGAAGAACTACCCCTGTTACATCTGATTGATCTAAAACAAGTCTTCTTTGCTTGTCTATATCAATAGCCAAATTTACATCCTGTAAATAAGAGAAATCATTTATAGGTACTTGCCCCTTATCATAGATGGTAGTACTTCCGTAGAGACGAGGAGCCTTAATAGCAATCTCTATTTGCTTTTTTCTTTTTCTGATTTTTGCATCATGTAGGGCAATTTCTGAAAGAATAGATTGCCTTGTATTCGTTACTATAGCTGTAGACGCTCCTGATAGTTCTAGCTGATTTACGTTAGCGGATAGATCTAATATATGTGATTCTTTTTGTGAAATTAAAGTTAATAGAAAATGGTCTTTATCATAATGACCCTGTATGTTTGAACTCTCATCAGTTACATCTGGATCAAAAAGAGTGTTTACATAATTTTCTACCTCTTTAGAGGAGATCTGAACTCCCCTGCCACCTAAGTTGGGGTCGTGCTCAAGCTTCCACCTGTCTTCTTCTTTTATGTTTTTTTGCCTGTCCTCAAGCTCTGAAAGAACTGGCTGTATCCCCTCGCTAGTCTGGGAATCATAATATAAACCATCTACAGAGAGAAGGAATTGTCCTTCCTTCGATTTGGGAGGTCCAAAAACTAATCTGATAATTTCTTCCTTTTCCTCCTCTGCATCAATATGTTTTTGCATTTGGGATTCAAAACTAGTATTAGCAAGGATTTCTTCGTCATTTTGAAAAACAGGTTCCTCAAGCAGCCCAGCCGCCCTCTTACGCAGGACCTCCATAATGGCTGTCTCTGCTTGCTCTATAAGTTTTTTTTGTTTTAATATTTTTTCGTATCTTTTTTTGTGGGCTGCGACTCTTGCGTCAAAATGTGCCTCTTTCTGGGCGGGAGAAAGTTTAGGATCATAAATTACTGTGTCCGATGATTCCCCCTTCTGCATATCGAGCGTTTTTTTGTAATTGCTAAGACATTCTTTTGCATCCTCAACTTCCTTGACAGCTGCATCTATATTCTTGTACATCGTAGTAGTATACTTTGCTCCATAAGCGAGCCAAGCTCCAATGTCAGCTATTTGTTGCGCCGTATCATTGTCATCATTCCACCAGGATGCTTCAGATATGAAAGTGAAAGACCCATCTTTCTCATCGAATTCCACTAATCCTGACCAACCTAATAACCAATCAGTTGCCTCATGAAGATGGCTATTAGCATCATTTTTAGCTTTTTTAGTCACTTTCAACATATCAACCAGAGTTGAAGATGGTAATATTTTCGATAACCCCCTCCTTGTAAGTTCTATCATACAACCGGGCATACCAAAAGACGTAGGAATAGCTCTAGCGAGGTCTCCCCCACCTGTTATCCTAGCAAATGTTTCTACATCAAAAGTTGCGATAATTAATCTCCGTAATGGTTAGTTTCTTTTTCAAGATTTAATTTTGGATTTATACCTCCTGGTGGAGCGAGATGAATCTCAGCACCATCAATTAATACATTTTCATCAGAATGCATAGTTATTTGTTTTTTTGCTTGCATACGAATCGCACCTCCAGACATTATATTTAGGTCTTTTCCAGACTTAATATTAATAGTAGTATCCGCCCATATAGTAATAGATTTTCCACTATCGATCTGTATAAAACCTGGAGTTTCTTTGGGAAGATTTACTGAAGAAGCGATGGCACTACAATGAGCATCAAGAAATATCCTACCTTCATTAGCAATTAAGTTTATATCTCTAAACTTGCTCTTTACATTTATATTTCCATATTGCTCATCATTGTAATCTTTCTCAGCCCCCATACTCTCATTCTCTTCGACGGATTTGTCTTCATTCCAATCAGGCCATGCTTTGCTATCAGCCCCAGTTTCATTTAATATGTTTATCTCTCCTCCCTTGGCTATAGTGTGTACTCCAGCATTTGTAGACACATATTGTTGACGGCCATAGGTCTTTATCTGAGCAGACCTAGAAGGCCTTGAACCATGTCCCTCAGAAGTAAGAAGAAATCTGTCTCCATGTTCATTACTTATAACAATCTTATCATTATGGACATTATCAACCATAGTAATGCTCTTGCCGAAAGCAGTTTTTAATTCTGCTTTTGTCATGGATTGCTCATCACTAGTTTTTTGAGATAAAGTTAATTGGTTTCCTCTGGGATCCTTTATCACAATTGCTTCTGGTCTTAATTTTTGACTAGTATACACACTTTCTCCCAATGATACTTCTGGGAGGGCTGGGGTATCGGAGTCATACTTCCTAGATACTGAACTCATGTAAAACCAATCATCCTCTGCAACCTTCCCATCAGGTTTGAAAATAAATATTTCCGTATCTATTCCTGGTATTGCAACCATCCCCCCTTCACCAGCTACCACATAGGGAGAAGTATATCGAACATCAAAAGTCCTACTCTCATCTACATCGGGACAATAAACACTAATAATCCCAGATCTATTCACATCAAGTGTATCTGCTACCCATGCTCTATAAACTTTCATTTTGGTGGTAAACCCCCCTCCCACTTATCGTTCGCTCCTAGCCAACGCTTTCCTGCCTTCTGGTGCTCGCCATATCCCAGAGGAATTTCCCCATGACGCTTCCCTCTATACCAAGGCTCAGAACTTTCAGATTCAGGAGTTGGAGGTACAATATCATTTTTATTTAAATTTCCAGATATACTTTTATTTATTCGAAATTCTGAGAGTACCGCGCCTCTAGATAAAACGTGTTTAAATCCTATTATAGAATATACCCCCGTTAAAAGTTTGTCAAAATGTGCTGGGGAGGACGCAGGAGTTGTTGATGATTTTATATGTGGAGTTTGGGACAAAAGTACACATGGGGTAGCTAAAACATCACTATCCATAGATAAAGAAAAATTAGGATAAGTCTTTATACTTAATTGATAAGCATAACTGTATAAAGAATCAAATAAATTTATTAACTGAGACATTGCATCTGCATCATCATCCACCTTAAGTGTTGGTCTATTGGATTCTTTCGTATTAATTTCATATATTGCTAATATTGTAGCGATGAGATCATTTTTATTATCAAAGCTATCCAGAATGTCATTTAATTTTATTTTAAGATTTCTCACATGGTTGTCCCAACCAACTGTTAAATTTACATTTTCGAATTGGCGACTTTCACCAGGGTGAACGAGATCTGCCTTACTTTTACCAGGATTCAGTGTCTTACGGGTTGCCATAATGCCTCTTCGTCCACTTTCCTTAGACGCGAAGCTTTCAGATGCCGCTGAATCTTCTAAAGGTGGATTTTGAATCCATTCTTCAATAGCCACAATTACTTCTGGTAAAAATTCTAAAAATGCTGCTTGATTTCCTAATGTACCATAAAGTCTATTATTAGTCGTGCTCAAAGACTCTGCTTGGGGCGACAGTTTTGCAAAAGCCAGATAGCTTTCATCTACTTTTAATTTTGTTGATAAAACATTTCCATTTTTTGTATAGGCTTTAAAAATTGGAATTTGTGCTAGATTTCCTAAGGTATCAAGATTCTTTTTTAGTTCTTTATCTGTAAACATAAAATTATCCATGTCTTCTAGCGTAGTAAAAAATAAATTTGGTTTTCGCCTTAGAATAGTGGATATCCCTTTCATATAAGATGGATGCAACAATATTTTTTGATCATCGGGATGCAAATATTTCGCTTCTTTTATGTCTCCCTTTAGTTTAAGTTGCTCAAAAGATTTGCTAAGTATATTAAGCTTGCCATACAAAAAATCCTTAATTATTTGTAAATCCCCAAATATAAGAGTAGGCTTGGGTAACTTGATAAGCCCCTGCTTGTACCAAAAATTTAGTATTTTTGTATTAGTCTCCATTAAGGTAACAATTTTAAATTTTTTGCGATCATCAGCTTTATTTAAACCTTTCATCAGTAGTTGCACAGGCAATGCATATAATGGAAAATCATGTCTATTGTTTTCAATGTAGGACCATGATGGATAAATATCATCATATTTAACACTAAAAGTTGCTACTGATTCAACAGGCAAGGTACCCAAAGATTCTAAATTTAGCACGGAGCTATTAGGTGTATAACGAGTAAACGCTGGCCGGGACTCTCCCGGCAGTTGGGGACCGAACATGCCGCTATGGGAGTCTACAAGGTCTATACTAAACTCCCGCAAGACACTCCTAACATATCCTTTTTTGCTCCAGTAGGGATTTTCAATAAATTTAGCGGATCTGTCAGCCGCAGTATCTATTCTTTCTCTAGCTTTGCTCTTGCCACCTTTTGGGTGCTTAAGAGCTTCTCGCTGTGAAGGGGTCAGGGCGGATCCCATTCCACGTTTTCCTTGTGCCAAAAGTACGTTGTTTTGAAGTTCTTGAATTTCCTTATTAAATTTTGAAAGTTCTTCATCCCTTTTTTTAGTAATAAACTTTTTATGAGAAATATTAACGTTAGGGATTAAAGTTATTACATTGCCTTCCGTAGTAGTAACCTTTTGTAAATAATCATTGAAACAATCTTCTATTATTGCATGAAAATCAAAATCAATACCTTTTGAAGATTCAATATGAGGTAAGAATGAATCTTCTATTGCTACTGTCTCATCTGGCATCTCGTACCCGGCCAATGTTCGTCCACTCTTGATCCTTACCTCAGGACGTTTTGACCATACTTTTCTTAGAAAATTAAATTTCTTGCCCTGAGGATCCGATGACATCAGTGGGTCTTGATAGTATGCTTCCGAAGGATAATCAGATATCTTAAAAGATTCTCCTATATATTTTAATGCGCCTTCTCCCCCTTTTTTAAATAGTCTTTCTAAAGAAGGTCTAACACCACCAAGACCTGATTTAAAAGCCGAGGCATGATCCACCGATGGTATAAATTTTAATGTAAATTTTCTAACTTCTTCTGAATTAGCATCTAATCTAATACCGGCTAGAGTGCAAGTCATCGGTCCTGCCCATTCGCTAAAATCAGTTCCAATGCCAAAAGCTATATAAAAAAGTCGGTTAGATCCTCCTAATGTTTGTTTATCTAAGATAGCTTTTAATCTCTCGGCGTAATAATCTTGAAGAGCTACCCAGTCACGGCCCTTTATGGCTGGCAGAGGCGCAGGATCTCCTGGGTATGTGTCCTGCCCGAACCTGCGGGGGCCGCTGTCCCTAGGTATTGGGTCAAGGGGTTGTCCTACAGACTTCCATAGATCGCTTTTATCAACCGTTTGTATCCCCCATTTTCTAAGTTGCGCCCCTCTAGAGAAGTGAGGGGGTTTTACCCTACGTTGCATATTTTTAATATTAAAATCTGGATCGGGAGGCTCTGGAGAAAGTATATTCACCAATCTAATATGCTCAAGAATTTCCTGTTCAAATGAA
>Ga0209128_1000486_pt1 | contig 29775 bp, 35 predicted proteins | sample ETNvirnome_6_100_FD_184072 | JGI IMG/M metagenome (GOLD analysis project Ga0209128, IMG submission 184072) | Marine viral communities from the Pacific Ocean - ETNP_6_100 (SPAdes) (version 2) | ecosystem: Environmental > Aquatic > Marine > Oceanic | place: Pacific Ocean | collected 2013-06-19 | reverse complement strand
ACTTATAACATTACTCCCAAAAATGTGTGGGATACTAAGATCATGCATCACTTTATCAACGAGACTGCACCTAAGAGTTTGATGGATTTAGTTAAGCTATACTTTTCTGATGAGTTGGAGAACCTTTAATGGAAATGACTCCCAAGAAATACCTTACTGTCTTTCTCTTAACCGTTCTTGGAGACTTTGTAGCCTCTTGTTATGGTTATCTGATCGCCCATGAACAGATCATAGCCCAGATGTTTTTAGGATTCTCTCTCCCCTTCATTAATTTCTTGAGCATCAAGTATTTTATCGACTGCAAGGAGACTTTAGTGCGTTTAAAAATTACATTCTGTTGCGCCTGTGCTATGGTAGTCGGATCAACAAGTATGTTACTACTGTTAAGGGATGTGGTTAACTAATGCTTACTATTAGTAACCCTAGAACTTTTGATTGGGCTGGCATGTCTTTGTCCGATTGTTGTGAAGGCAACGCTGCGGATACCTATTTCACTTTGAAATTGTTCCACTTGATTGAAGAAAAGATTAAGGAGCTAGGCATGGAGAAGATTGTTTCCAAGCTTATCATGCCATCGTTGTCAACCTTCACAGAAATGGAGTATGAAGGTATGGATGTGAGTGAATCTAAATTGAAAGACGTAGGTCGCCAACTTACTCACGCCAATATTGAGGAGGAGGATGAACTTTATAAATTTAAAGAGGTAAAGACTTCTGATAATCTTTCTTCAAATAGTGACTTGATCGAAATTTTATATACCAGGGATGATGGGTTCCAGATGTATCCTCCTGATCGCACAGCCAAAGGGGCACCATCGGTTTCCGCACCCACTCTAAAGCTTTTACTAAGCCAGATCGAAAAGGAGTTGGAAGATCGTGAGTAAATGGACTCATAGAGAAGAAGGGAAACGTATAAGCCAGTCGGTTCTTCAGGGTCAAAGTACTGAGGAGCTAACTAATGTGCGAAAGTTTCTTCGTGGCTTGCTAGGACTACGTAAGTCTCAAAAGCTAGAGAGGACTTACATCGCAGGAACGAAGAAAGCTATTACTTACAATGGTCTTCCCAAGATTTATGTAGACTATAGGTTTGATGGTACTGCTACAGGTCGTTTATCGTGTGCTGCTTATACGGCTTCGGAACCAATGGGAGTTTCATTTCATACTTTGCCTAGAGATAAGGAAAATAATGTTAGAAGCTTTTTTGTTTCTCCCGATAAACATTATTTTATTACCATTGACTACGCTGCTATGGAGTTACGTGTTCTAGCTCACGTAGCTAAGGATGGTAATATGCAGAAGGCATTTAATGAGGGAGCGGATCTACATACGTACACTGCTAAGATGCTGTTTAATAAGGATAAAATTACTAAAGAAGAGAGACAAATTGCTAAAGCCGTTTCATTTCTTATTGTGTATGGAGGGGGAGCATTTAATCTAGCAGAGACTACGGGAATTTCTATTCATCAAGCTAAGAGGATCATCAAGAGCTATCAGGATGTATACCCTGCTGTATTTAAATATATGGATTTTGTTCAAAATTTTATTAAGAAGAATCACTACGCTTATTCTATCTTCGGAAGGCGCAGAAATCTACCTGATATTACTTCAAAAGATTTCTCTATACAGAGCCGTGCTTTCCGTCAGGGGCTCAACTTTACTATTCAGTCCACTGCATCGGATATATTATTAGGGAGCCTCCTAGGGGTAGACAGAAGGCTTAGGGAGCAAGAGGTAGATGCGTACCCCATAGCTACTGTACATGATAGTGTTGAGGTCATTTGTCACAAGGATCATTTAACAAAATGCCTTGAGATTATCTATGATGAGATGGTCAACTACCCATTCATTAAAGAAAACTTTAACATCCACTTCGATGTTCCACTCAAGATTGATGTAGAAGTGGGACACTCTTTCGGGGATGGGGTTGAGATAGATTTTACTGGAGACTGGAGAAGGAAATGCGAACGCTTGTCATCACAGACCTACATCTAAATTCTAAAGTTAAAGGGTTGCTTGACGCTCAGGTTGAGTGTGTCCTAAAGATTTTCTTTGACGAATCCCCTGGTGAAGTTATTATAATGGGGGATATCTTTATGCACCGCAAGCCTTCCCCCAGTGAACTGCTTGGTTTTAAATCTATCATTGATAAGATGAAAAATCGTGCTCACGTTGTTATCATGAGAGGTAATCATGACAGTGAGACTAAAGCAGACGATGGAAAAACAGCTTTGCTATTATATGAAGACACCTCCGTGATGCAGGAGGTTAAAGTAATTACACACACTTTTGTAGACACAGATAGGAGGCGGGTGTTCATCCCGCATTATGAAAATGAAGAAATTATTATCAACGCTTTGGAAATGGTCCCTAAGGGCTATGAGGTTTTTGGTCACTTTGGCTACGTTGGTTGCCTTAATTCCGTTGGTGACTACGACTCTAGTGTTAGTCTTTCTCACTTCTATAACAATACTTTGTTGGGGCACATTCATGGTTTTTGTGAGAACCAAGGAGGACTTCCAAAAGCTCGTAGCCGAGTAGTATGTTTGGGAACACCTTATACTACCAATTATGCAGAAGCATTTAAGGACAATCACTATGCAATCTTAGACGATGGTGGTCCTCGCACCCCTAAGAATACAGGATGGTTTGATCAGCATGGGGAGTGTAGTAATATAGAATTCAAGAAAGTAGCAACGGGTCCACGCCACTTAGTTTACGGAGCTAAGGATGTAGAAGCTAACTTAGAAACTATCAACAATCCAGATTATTTTACCTTTTTGCGGGTGATGGTAGGAGCAGACCATTATCCTATTCCTTATGACAAATTGAATGTGGCCTACCTCGACATAAAGTATGCTCCTATCTTTGATGATGAGGAAGTTTCTAACTTTACCCCAGAAAGAGATTTATTTTCTGTGAATGAAGTGATCATCTCCGATTATGTAGACGGTGCAAATTCTAAAATTTCTAGAGATCTTCTAATGGAAGGCTATAGGTTACTGAAGAATGAAGATTGAAAAAATTAGGATACAAAATTTTTATTCATTTAAAAATACTAAGATTGATTTTGAAAACTATAGGGGTCTTACTTTAATTAAAGGAAAAAATAAAGATACGGGTGGCTCCAATGGCTCAGGTAAAAGTGCATTAATTGAGGCTCTATACTTTAGTTTGACAGGGAAGACTATTCGAAAGAGTACGGAAGATAGCCTTGTTAATAATCAAGCAAAGAAACATTGTGTAGTTGAGCTTACTCTTTCTCATAATAATGAGGCTGTTAAAATAATCAGGCAGAAGAAACCTACTAAGCTTGAATTTTTTATTGGAAAAGATAACAGAACGAAGGAAACTGTTGGTGCTACGCAAAGTGAGATTGAATCTTTCCTAAATATAAATCCTAAAGTCCTTCTGGCTTCTATGTTTTTTGGGCAGTCTAATGACATGAATTTTTTGGAGTGTACTCCTGAAGATAAACGCACTATCATTCGTAATTTCTTAGATTTAGAAGATACTTTTAAGATGAGGGATAAGATTAGATCTAAAAAGTCTTCCTTCTATCAGAGCATGAAAGAAAAGGACGCAGTACTGACGGAAAATAAGAAGAATATAGCCAAGTTAGAAAATAAAATCAAAGAGATAGCAATAGCTAAAGCTGAGTATACTCAGTATGATGAGAGTATTCTTGCTCTTTCATTAGATTACATTCTTGATCAAGAGAAGAAAGAAAGGGATCGACAGCAAAAGATTCCCCCCTTGAAGAAAGAGGTAGATGCCCTTGTTGAAAAAATAGAAGTGTGGCGGGATGATCCTGACAGTGCTAATACTTGCCCCGCTTGTGGTCAGTGGATTCTTCCTCTCCCTGATCTCACGAATAGAAAGAAAGAGATAGACCTAGATGCTGCTCTTATTCTGAAGTATTCTAAAGAGCTAAAAGCTTTAGAAGAAGAGGAGCATGATTTGCCCATTTCTTCCCTAGAATTTTCGAAAGTCTTAGAGTATAAAGAACTGTGTAGAGATCAAACTAATTATGCAGATTTGATACAAGAGTTTTTTGATTCTATTAAACTTGTACAATTTCAAAAGGATACACACAAGACTTGGTATGAAATTATGCGCTTCTGGGAGAAAGCCTTTTCAGAGCAAGGAGTTATAAAATATGTTATTCGAAACATCTTAAAATACTTTAACGAAAGATGTAATTTTTACCTGTCATACTTAACAAACTCTAAGTATTCTGTAGAATTTAATGAAGAATTGGTAGAAAAAATAAAGACGGACAAGAGAGTTATTCAGTATATATCCTTGTCTGGAGGAGAGAAGAGAAAGCTTAACTTGGCAGTGATGCTGGGACTGAAAGACCTTCTTCTCTTAACAGATAATTCACATGTAGATTTAATTTTCTTTGATGAAGTAGCGGAAAATATAGACGAGGACGGGGTCGAAGGTTTACATCAGTTGTTGCAAGAAATTAAGAAAACTAAAACTATTTTTATTATTACTCACAATAAACATTTGAAGACTCTTCTAGATTCTTCTCCTCGTATCTCTATTATAAAGGAGAAGGGGATTTCTAAAGTTAAGGTATAAATATGGCAATTGCAACACTGAATGAGTTAGGACAAGAAATTTTTGATACTAGGTACGCCTATCCTGGTGAAACAAAGTGGGGCGAAAGAGCCAAAGTGATTGCCAAAGTTGTAGCCTCTGCTGAAAGTGATGAGGATAAAGAAAAAATTGAAAAAGGGATTTATGAAGCGGTAGGTTCAGGAGATTTCATTCCTGGAGGCAGAATTATTTTCGGCGCGGGTCGTAATCGTGGCAATCATAATCTGCTTAATTGTTATGTCATTGTCCCCGAGGATAGTGTAGACTCTATTGGTAAAACTGTGCAAGATATGTATAAGATCTCTTGTGCAGGAGGAGGAGTGGGTTTCAATGTATCTAAGATTCGTCCCAAGGGGGACCATATTGGAAGCGTGAAGAACTCAGCCCCAGGATCGGTGTCTGTTCTTCAGATGATTAATGAGGTAGGGGAGCATGTACGCGCTGGAAAGAATCGTCGCACAGCTTTGATGGGAATTTTAAATGTTACTCATCCTGATCTCTTGGAATTCTTACATGTTAAACTGGATGCGGGAGAGCTTAATAATTTTAATATCTCAGTAGCAATTACTGATCGTTTTCTTGAGGCTATAGAGCTTGATGAGGACTGGTATTTTACATTTAATAATAAAGAGTATCATTCGTATGAGGTTTTGAGGATTCGCTCTGGAACCAGGGAGCCTATTAAAGTAATTGCATTGGATGAGGAGGATGCTCTTGCTAGAGCCGAAAATTTTCATAAGAAGGTTTGGACAGATAAGTTCGAAGTGGTAGGACGTAATGATATTAAAGCTAGAGAGTTGTGGAATGTCATTTGGGAAAACTCAGTAGAGTCTGGAGATCCTGGTATTTATAATATTGATTTGGCAAATAGGTATACAAATGTGTCATACTTTGAGAAGCTCGACTCAACGAACCCGTGCGGTGAGATTTCGCTCCCTTCTTATGGGAATTGTTGCTTGGGCAATGTTAATCTTTCTAATATGGTTCTTGATGACGGGTCTGATGTGGATTGGAAACGTCTTGCTCGTACCATTCGCACAGGTATTAGATTCCTCGATAATGTTCTTACTATTAACACTTTTCCTACTGATGAATGTAAGACAGTAGCTGAACGGTCCCGTAGGATTGGGTTGGGAGTAACAGGGCTTCACTATATGCTCATCAAGTTAGGTCTGAAGTATGGTAGTGAGAAGTGTTTAGAATTTCTGGAGAGGCTCTTTGCTACCATCAGGGATGAATCCTACAAGCAATCTATCTACCTCTCCAGGGACAAGACTCCATTCGCAGAGTTTGATAGAACGAAGTATTTAAATGAGGAGTTTGCTAAGACTCTTCCTGCTCGTATCCGAATGCTTATCAAACGTTATGGAATCCGTAATGCAGTGATGCTAACCATTCCTCCCTGTGGTACCATATCCATGCTCCATGGTACTTCTACAGGAATTGAGCCTATTTTTGCTGCGATGTACAATAGGAGATGGAGACATGCTAATACGTGGAAGGAAAAGCTAGTAGTAGACCCGTTATTTAAGGAGTGGTATGATAAAAAGAATAACTTGGATAATTTTGTGGGTGCGTACGATGTCTCTCCCGAAGATCATATTAAAGTACAGGCAACTGTGCAAAAATATGTTGATAATTGTTTATCTAAAACTATCAACCTTCCTGCCGAAACAAGCCCTGAGGAATTTTCACAGGCGGCTTTAGACTATACCCCCTACTTAAAGGGTCTTACGGTTTATCGTGCAGGGTCTAAGGGAAATGAGCCGTTAGAAGCTATACCCTTTACCGAGGAGAATATTAATAAATATATGGGAAACGCAGAGATAGAAGAGAAAGTACAAACCGCAGAGGTATGTTCTTTAGCGGGTGGGGAGTGTGGAGGATAACTATGGTAAAATATATCTGGCAATGTCATAAGTGCGAATTATATTGGGAGAGAGATTATCCTTTAGCAAAAAATCCTGACCGTACTAAATGTCCTGAATGCAAAAAACTTTGTGAACGACGATACACTGATACCCCTGTTCATTTTAAAGGCGCAGGGTGGACAGGCATTAATTCAGTAACAGGGTTTAACAAGACAGGGGGATCGGATGAAATTAATAAGAATCTCCAAGAGCAATGTAAAGAGAGAATGAAAACAGGCTACCAACATTACGCTAGGTACACCCCTTCTAAAGGCTATCTGGAGATGACCAACGCCAGACCTTTAAATGATAGGGAACTCGCAGAAAGATTAGCTTTGTCTAAAAAAGTGAGTGCCGAGAACTATGATAAGGCAGGAATAGATCCGTATAAAAAATATAAACCGCAATAACTAAACTACTTATGTACGAATTTAACGAAAATATCCAGCGTGGTATTTTATACCTTCTCAAATCCAATAAAGATTTCTACCTTCAAATTGTTAACCTAGTTCAACCTCACTATTTTGAGTTTCCTGCACACGGCAAAATCTTTTCGGTAGTCAGAGATTACTACGAGAAATACAAGAAGCTTCCTAGTGATGATTTTATAGAACAGGAGATCAGGAAGACTAAGTCTGAGCGAGAATCTATTCATGATTATACTGATGAGATTCAGTATATTAATAAACTAGATACTTCTGCTATTGAAGGACAAGATTATTTTCTTGATTTGATTGAAGGCTTTGCTAAACGTGAAGCTATGAAGGAAGCCATAAAGCAATCCTTAATACTTATCAAAGAAGATAGAATGGAGGAAACCGAACAGCTAGTTCGCAAAGCTCTTACTGTCTGTAGAACGGTTGATGTAGGTCAACAGTATTTTACTGATTTTAATTCTCGTTGGGATAGGACGTATAATTCCGAATCCCAAGACAAGTATAAAATGTTTCTTCCATCTCTCAACAAATCTTTAGAGGGTGGCCTGGGGCAAAAAGAATTGGCTATGGTGATTGCCCCTCCTGGGGTGGGAAAATCCCTGTGGTTAGTAAACCAAGCGGTTGAATCTATGATTGAGGGACGCAAAGTTTTATACGTGTCCTTGGAAATGTCAGAGGATAAGATCGCACAGAGGTTTGATTCTGTCATGACGCTGGTTCCCCAGGCTCACCTAAAGGATCCTTCCGCGCAGCTAAAGGTGGGCGAGAGGCTAAGTATTTTCCGAACTAATTTTCCTGATAGTCAGTTAATGATTAAAGAGTTTCCTACGGGAACCATCAATGTTAATGGTTTGAGAGCATTACTGGTTCAGCTTAGGAATTATGAAGAATTTGTCCCTGACGTTATCGTTGTGGATTATCTAGAACTCATGCGTCCTATTAGAGAGGGTCAACATGAGTATCAGGCTCAACAGAGGATTGCTGAAGAGTTACGAGGATTAGCTATGGAACTGAAGGTGTTAATGTGGACAGCAACCCAGACCAACCGTCAAGGAAGGGCGGTCAAGATTATTACAGACGCGGAGTTGGGAGATTCATATGGTAAAATTAGAACATGTGATTTTGCCGTTTCACTTAATCAAAATGAAGAAGAGTTTGATAGTGGTACTATGCGAGCGTATGTTGTAAAATCGAGAAATGGGAGACCCCGTTTTTCTGTTCCTATGAAGATAGATTATAATATTTTGAGAATGTCGGAAGGGGAATCACTTGACGAAGAAGATTAAATTACTGGAAAGGTTGCCTGAGTCGTTGGATGTGGGTTGGACTTCCTTTAAGTTTATAGTTAAAGCTAACCTTCTAAGAGGAGCCCAAAAATGTTACGGCATCACGGATTTCAATTTAAATACTATAACTATTGATAAAAGTTTGCCTGAGAATGTAGCTCATGCTACTATCATACATGAAGTGTGTCATGCTTTCATGGAAACCTTTGGTTTGGGAGGGGACCATGAGAGTGAAGAAGACAAGCTAACAACATCTAACGAGTACCTTACAGAAGCAGCTTGCAGATGTTTTCTCATGTTTAAAAATTTAAATCCTGAACTTTGGAAATTACTTTTTGAGGATTACTATGAATAAAATACAGACTTTACTTGAAGTTGTGGAAGATCTCACTTTTGAAAATTATGTGGAAATTGCGGAAGCCCTAACTAAGTTCGATAGGCATGAAATAGATAAAGAGATGAATCGCCAAGCTTCTGTGTATTCTTACTACCAAGGTCTTTTGTCTGTGGCGAAGAAAAGGCTTGATGAAGCAAATCTGGAGTTAACTCGGTATATAGCTAAAACTAGTAACGAGAAACAGAGGAGCACCCCTACAAAAATAAGTGTCAAAGCCACAATGGATTTTGTTGAGTCGCGGGACGATTTCGCACTATATAACCAAAAGGTGATTGATGCCTCTGAAAAGTATACCATGTTTAAAGGTCTAGTAAGTTCATTAGACCAGAAGAAGGATATGCTTGTTCAGTTGTCATCCAATCGTCGCGCCGAGACAAATTTATATAGATAATCTAAAAATTTTACGAATACTAACTATAATATAGAAACTGGCCCCAACTAACCGTAAGGAGGTTTAACATGGCTATTGACTTGAATGCTCTAAGAGCAAAACACGCGGAACTCAGCAATAATGTTGCTGCTCGTTCTGATTTTTTGAAAAATTTCCTTCAGATTCAAGAAGGAACAAATCTTCTTCGTATCCTTCCTAGCAAGGATGAAGAGAAACTGTTTTACGGAGAAACCAAGATCCACAGGATCCCCTATGCCGATTCAACAAGAAATGTGCATTGTAGAAAGGTTCATGGAGAGGCTTGTCCCCTCTGCGATCTTTATTATGGTTTATGGAAGACTGGAAAAGAGGAAGATGAAGCTCTAGCTAGGCAGATTAAGCCCCGTGCTCGTTATTACATGAATGTAGTAGATCGTGAGAGTGGAGAGGTCAGAATTCTTTCTGTGGGTGTGATTCTTTTTAAGAAGATTATCGCTGCTATGCTGGACGAAGATTTTGGAGATATTACGGATCTTGAAACAGGTCATGATTTTAAGATCATCAAGGTTATGGAAGGTCAGTGGCCGAAGTATGACCAATCTCAGCCTCGTCCCAAGTCCTCTGAGGCTGGGAGTAAGGCACAAGTTGCAGCATGGATGGATTCCCTCCACGATATTCATGCGCTCGTTAAGCTGGAGGATTATGAGGATGTGAAGAAAGCAGTGCAAGAAATTCTTCCTTCTCCCCATGAAGGTAGTATGAGTAATCCTCAAGAGGCTGATGAGGTCCAAGACGAGGATTATCTAAATAAGATGCAAAGTAGTTAATTATGAGAAAGTTTAAAAATATTATTTGTGGTGTGTTTCTGGGTGCATTAATAGCCCTACCCTTTACTTCTTGCGGGGCTATGGACTGGGTTAATGAGCAAGATATGGTCTTGACTACACTTGATCAGGTCAAAGATGCTAACAAGGATGATGTGGTTATTCTACCCACTGATAGGATTCCTGAGAAGTATAGGGAAACATGGAAGGATGAAGTAGTGGTTATGGCTCCTGAGGATTCATTGAAGCCTAACTCTGCTTTTATTCCTGTTTCTAGCGATAAGAGTGATTGGGGTTCTGGTACAATTGTTACCGCTGCTCAGTCTATTCTTAAGGCAGGAACAACTTTTTTCCCTTGGCTGGCAGGATTTGAGTCTCTTCTGCTGCTCCTGTTTAGGAGGAAGCGTCAGCACTACGCTAATGCTTTGAAGTCTCTAGCCCCTACTGGAGAAGGTATTAACTTTAAGGAAGGTCTGAGGAGTGTTGGTAAGGCTCTGGGTATGGTTCACTCATCGGAGGCAACGAAGGAGGTCTTCGATGACGAAGAAGCCGATGCAAAAGCCTAACCATTAGATTCGGGTGACTATAATAAGGGGACGAGCATGGGTTCGTCCCCTTTTTTATTAAGATTTAACATGAAAAAAAAGAAACTTAAAATTTTGTGTGCTCCTGCCAATGAGGGTGGCTGCGCTTATTATCGTCTCATTGCTCCTATGAAAAAGATACAAGAGCTTTATGGAGATCACGTAGAGTTTAGGTATAATCTTAACCCTTTGGGAATTATAGAAGGGGGAGAGAGAGCAGGACAATGGCAGGAAAATTGGGATTTCGCTGATATGAAATGGGCTGATGTCATATGGACTAATAATATCTCTAACTGGGGTGGTCCGTATACAGCGAGAGTAGTAGGTAAGGCGAAAGAGTTTGGTAAGTTCGTTCATTTTGATACTGATGATCTTTTAACTGATTTGTATGAAGGTCATAGACTTTATGACGTTTATAAAGAACGGGGCTTAGAGGGTATTACTAAATTTATTTATTCCCACGCTGATTTGGTTACCGTTACTCAACGTAAATTTGCTGAGAGAATAAAGCCTTTTTGTGGTGGAGTACTGGCAATTGTTAAAAATGCTATTGATTATAATCTACCTTGCTGGAATGTTCCCAGGCGACCTCCTCCTAATAAGAACATGCTAAGAGTGGGATGGGCAGGAGGAATCCATCATGAAGAGGATGTAAAGGAGTTTGCAGGCATTCCTCATTTAGTTAATCAAAAAGTTGGACGAGAAAAAGTTCACTGGGGATTTTATGGGGCTCCTTTAGCCAATCAAGACCAAAAAGAGGAATGGCAACATGATGTGTGGAGGAATTATAAAAAAATTCTTTTAGGAGGTTTCAAAGGAGCACCAAATTGGCAAATTTATAATGCTTTATCCCCTGATTCTTATGGAGGACTATATTCTCAAGTAGACATATCAATTGCTCCTTTGCAAATGAATGCTTTCAATGATTCTAAATCTGAAATCAAGGTGGCTGAATGTGGTAGATATAAGGTTCCTCTCATAGCGTCAGATGTAGGGTGTTATGATGAAACTATTGTAAATGGAGAAACGGGTTATCTTATCTCTGCTAGTGCTCCAAAAAGTGAGTGGGTAAGAGTTCTTGGCAAATGCTTAAAAGATCCTAATCATGTAAGAGAGATGGGAGAAAATCTTCATAAGATAACAGAAGAGTATTTTAATCTTCATAATGTGGTAAAGCATAGGTTAGAACTTTATGAGCAGGCTTTTGGATTAATGCACGGAAGAGAAGATAAGGGGGCATTAAAATATAATTCGGAGTGGACTTTTGAGTGAGACTACTGTAGTAATAAAAACAATTGGAAGAAAAACCCTGAAGGGCGCAATGCGTTCAGCGAAGCGAGAGGGGTTTAAGTCCATTGTAGTAAGTGATGGAGTCAGAGTGAGCGCACAGGGAGCTTATAAGTACATCAAATTAGGAAAACAATGGGGATATTACGGAGGGATGGCAGCAAACGTAGGAGCGGCTTTAACAGAGACGGAATTCATTACTTTTTTAGATGATGATGATGAGTTTGCTCCAGGAGCGGGAGATATAATTAGAAAGAAACTGAAAGAAGAACCTTCTGTTGATATATGGGTGGGAGGTATTAGAATGCAAGGAGAAGTAGATATTTATGATACTGGACAAGGGTGGGAACAGCAATGTACTGATGATCCTAGAGTATGGGCTCCTGTTAGAAAGGTGAGCGAAGCTACAGGAAAAGTTATTTTTTCTAGTACTGAATTAGGGGTTAGGCCAGAATTAGGACCTGTTGCGGGAAATGTATGTATGCCTACTTATCGTACTTCTATTTTTGCAAAGGAACCTTTTAAGGATTGTCTTACAGAGCAACATGCAGCTATGGCGGATTACTGGCATGTGGCTCATTGTTTGCAACACGGTTACTCTATTGATTGGTTTGGAGATGTTATATATCTAGTACGACCTGTGGCAGGTGGATATAACGGGGAAGGAAAATGAGTATATTAGACGAACGATTAGATACCATTTATTGTATCAATCTTAATAGGAGAGAGGATAGATGGGAACAGTTTAAGACTTTATGGGATCCTTTAGATCTTAAAATTGAAAAATTTTCTGCGGTTGACGCTCACAATATTAGCTTTGAAGAAGGCTCTTATAGGAACGATGATGAGTTTCATAGCAAGTCATCTCTTGCTTGTGCTTTAAGCCATATTCAAGTTTTAGAGAGGGCTATTTATTCTGGGCATAAAGAAATTTTAGTTTTAGAAGATGATGCACATCCTTGTCAACAATTTAAAGAAAGATTTGATGTGTGTTACAACCAATTACCTGAGGACTATAACTTTTGCTATCTAGGAGGAAGTAATAAATATCCCCCCGTAAGAATTACTGAGAATGTAGGTCGAGCAGTACACACAAAATCTACAGTAGCTTATTTAATTAAAACTGAATTTGCCAAACCTCTTGTACAAACAGTTAAAGATAACTTATTAAAACATGCTGTTGATGAAATTTATAAAGAATTGCAGGAGCACTTGGTTCTTCATATTTTTACTCCTCGATTAATACATCAGTTTGAATCCTATTCAGATATTTTGGAGAGGGATATTTATTATCATTGGATGAAGGATTTAGATTGATAACTTCTACCCCAGGATACACGGGCTGGTTGGGAAATCAGATGTTTCAGTATGCAGCTATGCGAGCATTAGGGTTAAAGTATGATATACCCACTTTTTTTCCAAATAAAGACCCGAATTTAAATGCTATTTTTAGGACAACTCAGTCCTCATTTATTGAGGGGGAGTATGATTCTTATGTAGAGCCCTTTTATCATTATCAAGAAATTCCTCTTGTTTCTGAGAATATGGTTTTATTTGGATATTATCAATCAGAAAAATATTTTAAAGATTTTGAAAAAGAGATAAAAAAGGAGTTTACTTTTGCTGATCCCAATTGTAATCCTCATATAGCGAAAGATAAAGTAAGTATCCATGTAAGGAGAGGAGATTATTTGAATTTAGAAGATCATCATCCTGTATGTTCTATGGAGTATTATAAGGAAGCCATGGAAGTATTTGGGGATTGTAATTTTCTGATTTTTACAGATGATAAAGAATGGTGTCAACAAAATTTTAAGGGAGAGGAGTTTACGTTTTCTTTCGAGTATAATCCTTTGCATGATTTAGAGTTGATGACATACTGTGATCACCACATTATTGCAAATAGTTCCTTTAGCTGGTGGGGCGCATGGTTGGGGCACAATAAAGATAAAAAAATAGTGGCTCCGAAGAAGTGGTTTGGTCCTGCTAAAGATCACGACACTAAAGATTTGTATTGTCCCAGTTGGATAGTGGTATGAGTTTTAAACCTTATTTAGGGGCACTAGATATTCCTAATGAATTTAGAGAACGAGATAGACAAATAGCTATTTTAATTCCAAGTGCTGGATCTCCTGACACATGCATTAGTCATTTTGCTCTATCAGATCCTTCTCTTTTTAAGGTATTAATACAAATAGAACCTCCTGCAATAATAGATTTTACAGATTCTATTATTCAATATCACCAAAAGTTTGATCTTATCATAGCATGGCATGATCCTATTTTAGAAAATTGTTCTAATGCAGTTAAATATATTTATGGTACTCATTGGGTAAATTTAAATACTTTTAAACCTAATAAAAAGAATGAAATTTCTTTTATTACCAGTAGTAAAATATTTTGTGATGCTCATAAACTAAGGCATCAAATCTTTCAGTTATTAAGAGGAAGGGCTCTTGATGAGTTTTCTATTAGAAATGTAAAGACTCCTCCTAGGATAGAGAATAAAAATGAAATATTTGAAAACGCTAAATTCTCAATTGTCGTAGAAAATGAGTCTATTCGTAACTGGATGACTGAAAAATTAATGGACTGCTTTGTCACCAGGACAGTTCCCATTTATTGTGGATGTCCAAATGTAGGAGAGTATTTTTGTGAAAAGGGAGTTTTAACATTTTCGACTTTGCCAGAGTTAGGCGAAATTTTAAATAAACTGAGACCTGAGAGATATGATGAGATGGTAGACTCTATAGAAAAAAATTATGAGACTGCATTGCAATATGGAAATTTTCATGAGCGTATGGACAAAGAAATAGATTTATATTTATCATGATGATATCTATTTGTATTCCCACGTATGAGATGGGAGGGAAAGGACATACGTTTCTAGAGCACTCCTTTAGTTTATTAAATGCCCAGACTTTTAAAAACTTTGATGTTGTAGTTTCTGATCATAGCACTGGAGAAGATATTAAATCTGTATGTGATAAATATAGGCTCTTTTTTCCTATTAGTTATTATAAAAATCCTTCTTCCCGAGGATCTTCTTCGGCTAATATTAATTATGCAATGAATAAAGCTCAAGGGGATATTATAAAAATTCTATTTCAAGATGATTACTTGTGTGATGCAAATGCGTTAGATTTGATTCATCAGAAGTTTGAAGATAATAAAGTTGATTGGGTGGTGAATGGAACAGTGCATACTTCAGACAATACTCATTTTTATAATCCTATTATCCCTCGTTATAATTCTTTAATACATTTAGGAAATAATACTATTAGTTCTCCTTCTGTGCTGGCTATGAGAAATAAGGATATTAATTATTTCGATGAAAAATTAATTTGGTTAATGGATGTAGAATATTATAAACGTCTCTATGATAAGTATGGATTGCCTGTTGTGATAGACCGCATTTTGGTAGTTAATAGAATATGGGAAGGACAAGTCTCACATACAAAGATTGACTCGGAACTAATAAACCAAGAAGAGAAGTACATAAAAGAAAAACATTCATGAAAATAGCTATTCTTACTTCTACTTTTGGATCTACTCCTCTTCATCCTCCTCAACAGATTTTTGAGGGAGTTGATTATGTCGCGTATGTGGACCAGAAGAGGGATTGTCCTGGTTGGAAACAAATAGTATCCCCATCCTTTACCTTAGATGAAGAGTATAAGGGTAGGAGGGATGCTAAAATATTTAAGATTATGCCTCATTTATTTTTACCAGATTATGACTATTGGATATGGACTGATCCTACTCATGAGGCTGTTGTACCTCCTAAAGAGTTTTGTAGTCTATTGAAATCTAAAGATATTGGATTATTTGAACACCCACACAGAAAGTGTGCTTACGAAGAATTAGTAGAAGTGGATAAATTAAGTTATGATCATAAGGAGTTTCTTTCTTCTCAGCATACCTATTTTGAATCGAGGGGATTCCCAACTAATCAAGGGCTCTATGAGCTTCCAGTTCTGGTAAGGAAAAATACTTCTACAATGCGAGCCATGAATCAAAGATGGTGGGAAGTGATATGTAGGTACTCGTCCAGGGATCAAACGAGTCTTCCCTTTGTGATGTGGTCAATGGGAGTTACTCCCTTTATTTACGAAGGATATGCTAATAATGGGTTATACCAAAATCCTTATCTTCCTCAGGTGAGATGGAAGGGACAATAAATGTGTAGTTTCATTGTAACCAATAGAGGTATTGAAGATCTTGAGCGAGTAAATTATTTTACTAAGTTTAGAGGACCTGATTTTACTTCTTCCAAAGAGGTTAACGGTTTTACTTTTATTCATAATCTCTTAAGTATTACAGGAGAGTTTACTATTCAACCTTTTGTTGACGGGGATGTGGCATGTTTATATAACGGAGAAATTTATAACTACGACCGTCAGAAGTATGCGAGTGATGGTGCGTGTTTAATTGATATGTATAGAGAGCACGGTACATCTTTCACACAAAAGTTAGATGGAGAGTTTGCTATTGTTTTATTTGATTTTGAAAAAAATCTTCTTCTCTTGAGCACGGATGCTTTTGCGACTAAGCCTTTATGGTTCAGTAAGAAGGAGGGAAGCTGGGGTATTTCTTCTTATCGAACCCCTCTTGCAGAGCTTGGTTTTGAGAGTATCAATAAATTAAACGCTAATACTATTTTACGGTTTAATCTATCTTCTCTTGATAATTGGGTTTCTGAAGATGTGGTCACTTATGATTTAAACCAACACAAGACCACCTTTGATGACTGGACGATAGCTTTCGAACAGTCTATGGCTAAGAGAACTAATGGCGTGAGAGAAAAAATCTTTATAGGGCTCAGTAGTGGGTATGATAGTGGTGCTATTTGCTGTGAGCTTTTAAAGAATGATACTAAGTTTAAAGCTTACTCAGTAGTAGGCAGTGAAAATGTTCCTGTTCTTAGCGATAGGAATAAGCTTATGATTGGAAAGAGTAATGAGCATGAGATGTTGAACTTTAGCCAATCTCTATGGGACGTAGCACACCAGCATCTGATAGACAACGTAGAAGAATTTAAATACACTATACGCTCTATGTCTAGCGATTATAATGAGTACTGGCTCTCCTTAAAAGATGATAATGGCTCTAATGGTTTATCCTTTATTTCATCTCTAGCGAAGAGAGATGGCTGTAAAATTTATTTATCGGGACAGGGGGCTGATGAGATTTTTTCAGATTATGGATTTGGAGGAGAAAAAAAGTATCCCCATAGTAATTTTGGTGGATTGTATCCCAAAGATTTGAGTAGTATATTTCCATGGCCCAGTATTTATGAAAGTAGTATGGAATCATATATTGCGAAGGAAGAACATATAGCAGGAAGTTATGGATTGGAGGCTCGCTATCCCTTCTTAGATCCTAAAGTAGTGCAAGAGTTTTTGTGGCTAACATCCGATTTGAAAAATTCTAAATATAAATCAGTCTTAGATAATTATCTGAGAGAAAATAATTTTCCCTTTTGTGAAAATGAGAAAATAGGGTTTTAAGACTGTGCAACAAAAGAAATTAATTTGTTATGTGACAGGGGGGTTAGGGAATAGAGTTCTTCCTCTATCCTCTCTTAGGCTGTTTGCAGAATTAACTAATCGCCAGTTATATCTTTATTGGCCTTTAGATTTTAGATGTGGTGGGCACTTTTCTGAATTTTATGATGATGAAATAATTTCAGTGGATGAGTCATTCTTAAGAGCCCTTCCTCCAGAGACCACTGAAGTATTTTGTCGTTTTGGGGATGGAGTGGATAACGATTATAGAGTGTACCATCGTTCTTTTTTATGGGATGCCAGAGCAGCAGGAAGACTTCAGATGATAGATCCTTCCTTCGATAATGAGGTAGAGAATATTATATGTTGTACCAACACTTTTCTTACCAATATTCCACAGGAAATGAATGAATTTTCTCTTAGAAACTTACACATAAAAAAGGATATCTTACAAGAAGCTGAACAGATCTCACAGCAACTGGGATTAGATAAAAAAGTTTTGGGAGTTCATCTTCGTGGAACAGATTATAATCTTCCTGCCGCACACTATGCTGAGATGCTGCGCTCTGAAATACCTAGGTACTCTTTTGAGAAGATCTTTATCTGTTCTGACGATGCTACTCATGAAAGCCACATAGAGGAGCACTTTTCAAATACTATTAGAAGGAAAGATAAAATTTACATTAAAAGAAATGACGAGAGTAGGGGAGAGTGGACCCACAATACTAATACTACGTCCGAATCCTTGCGCGACACGGTCATTGATATACTTTTATTAGCAAAGACTAATTTTAAAATCTATAATAAAACGAGCAGCTTTGCTAGGTATGCTGAAATTCTTGCTCAGTAAAAATTATGAATCATATAGAAATCACTTTGACTGCTGGGTGCCCAATGATGTGCTCCTACTGCCCCCAGGAAAACTATATTAAGGGTTACAAGGCCACAAATACAACGTCCAAGAAATTGATGTCAGTGGAAGACTATAAAATTATTTTAGGGAACGTTGATCATTTAGTTAATCAGGTATATTTTACGGGCTTTACTGAAGCGTTAGCTCATCCTGAATGGGACAAATTTGTAGAATACACCAAAAATCAAAATTACCAAACTACATTTAATACTACTTTTTATGGAGCTACCATTGAAAAAATAGATAGATTAATAGAATTAGATGTGGACGTTGAAGTTCACCTTACGGATAGTAAAATAAAAGTTCCACAAAATATATTGGACTACTTTGCTCGGAGGTACAAAAGGAGCGCACCTATATTCAATTTCTTTACAGAAGAGGGTAGACGGCTGTTACCTCAGAATGTTGATGCCAGAAGTGTTGATGCTCATTCAAGGGCTGATAATTTAGATCACATACCGAGAAAAGTTATTGAGGGACCTGTTAGATGTCATACTAATCGCTTTTTTAGTAATGTTGTGGTGCCTAACGGAGATGTCTCTGTGTGTTGTTCTGATTTTTCTTTAAAACATATAATGGGTAATCTTCTAACTCAAAAGTTAAAAGATATTCGTAAGGGAGATCCGATGAAAGCTTTTTTAAAAAAGATGAGAGGGGGAGACCCAACCTTCATTTGTAATAATTGCGAATACGCTATTCCAGGATGAGTAAAATGATTAAATTAGCAGAAGCTACTATTGATAATAAAGATATAGATCAATTAATTGATTGGCTAAAAACCTACCCGAAGTTAACTAAAGGCACTCTTACGGAGGACTACGAGAAAAAATGGAGTGAGTATTTAGGGGTACAAAGTTCCACTTTTGTAAATTCAGGATCTTCAGCCAATCTGTTGATGTTAGCAACATTGATAGAAGCAGGAAAGTTGAAGCCAGGAGATGGTGTGATTGTTCCTGCGTTGTCCTGGGCTACTGATCTAGCTCCTATCATGCAGTTGGGACTGCGTCCGATGCTGTGTGATTGTAATCTAACTGATTATTCTTTTAGTCCAACGGCTTTTATAGATTTGGTGCTGAAGGGAATAGTGATAGAGGATCGTCCAGGAATAGAAATAAGGTATAGACCAAAAGCTGCTATTATTGTTCCTGTCTTAGGATATGTCCCTGATATGGAAGCTATTGCTAGAGTCTGTACCGAGTATGATATAATTTTATTGGAGGATTGTTGTGAGGCTTTAGGGTCTGAGTATAGGGGACAAAAGCTTGGTACCTTTGGAGAAATGTCCACCTTTTCTACTTATTTTGGGCATCATATTTCTACGATAGAAGGAGGTATGGTATGCACTTCTAATCCTGAGTATGATAAGATTTTAAAATCTATTCGTAGCCATGGGTGGGATAGAGACTGGAGCAGTGAGGACCAGAAAAAGGCTAGAAAAGAATGGAAGGTATCAGACTTTGATTCCCTTTATACTTTTTATCATGCAGGTTTTAACGTAAGGGCTACTGATCTTCAGGCTTTTCTAGGAATAAGTCAACTCAATAAATTAGAAGAAATTAATAGAATTAGAAATGAAAATTTTAAAACCTATAGACAGTATTTGGGTCTGGCACCCTACACAGAAGATATTTTTATCTCTAACTTTGCATACCCTATCGTTAGTAAGAATAGAGCAAAGATTATAAAGGTTCTTCAAAAAAATAATGTAGAAGTTCGTCCTATGATTTGTGGATCTTTAGGTCAACAACCGTTTTATGTGAAAAAGTATGGAAAGAAACATTTTAGAAATGCTGATCGTTTGAGAAAAAATGGTATGTATTTACCTAATCATCACTTGTTATCACAGAATGATATAATGTTTATCTGTGGGTTGATTAGAGATTTGATATGAAAGTGGTGGTAACGGGGGGAAGTGGTTTTGTTGGGAAGAGACTCCAACTACTCAGACCTCAGTGGATTTATCTATCTTCTTCCGATGTTAATTTACTGTCTTACGATGAGTGCTTAACCTTTTTTAAGAAGGAGAAGCCAGATGCAGTTGTTCATTTAGCTGCAAAGGTTGGCGGGATTAAAGATAATGCTGAACACCCCGCAGAATTCTTTTATGAAAACCTCACTATAAATTCTAATGTGGTCCACGCATGTTATTGCTCTGGAGTAAAAAGATTATTGGCTTCCTTAAGTACGTGTGCATTTCCAGATGTGGTAAACAAATATCCATTTTCGGAGTCGCATTTTTTGGATGGGCCTCCTGCTAAAACTAATAGAGCCTATGGCTTCACTAAAAGGGCTTTACATATTCAAATTCAATCCTATAGAGAGCAGTATGGTTTGGATTACTCTTGCTTCTGTCCCTCAAACCTATATGGTCCAGAAGATAATTTTCATTTTGAGAAATCTCACTTTGTTGCTGCGTGTATAGACAAACTTCATAAAGCGGAGGAGGGAAATCTAGTGGAGATGTGGGGAACAGGAAAGCCCTTAAGACAACAGCTTTTTGTGGATGATTTATGTAGAGCTATTCCTCTTTTACTTGAAAAGCATCACAGTAGCCTTCCTTTGATAGTAGCTCCTAGCGAGAACTTAAGTATTAAAGAGATGGTAGATCTTTGCAAGGCTATAATGAATAAAGAGGTGACCGTAAAGTTCAATGGAAGGCTAGATGGGCAGTACAGAAAAGATGGTGACAATAAAGCCTTCTATAATATACTACCCCATTTTAAATTTACATCTTTTAAAGAAGGAATAAAACAAACTTATGACTGGTATGCCGCAAAGAGCAATAATAACAGGGATTAGTGGGCAAGATGGGTCTTACCTAGCTCAGTTACTATTAGAAAAGGGTTATGAAGTATGGGGGATACTGAGGAGGCATTCTCTTCCTGAGAACCAAAGTAGTCGATTGGATAAAGCTGGTATATTTAATAATCCTCTTCTTCATTTAGTGTATGGAGATGTATTAGATTTCCCGTCTCTCTCTCATCTATTTAAGAACTCTCAACCTCATGAGATTTATAATCTGGCTGCTCAATCGCACGTAGGGATTAGTTTTACTCAGCCCAGTTTTACTACAATGGCTGATGCCAATGGAGTTCTTAATGTATTAGAAGCGGCTAGATTAAATTGTCCAGACGCTAGAATCTATCAGGCAGGATCTTCGGAAATGTTTGGCAACGAGTGTGACAAGGATGGATTTAGAAGAGAAGAGACTTTGATGCGTCCTGTCAGTCCCTACGGCTGTGCCAAGTTATATGCTTATAATTTAGGCAGAGTTTATAGATCTTCCTATGATATGTTTATTTCCAATGGTATTTTGTTTAATCACGAATCACCTAGGAGAGGTTTAAATTTTGTTACTAATAAGATTGTCGATGGTGCAACGGATATTAAGTATGGCTTAAGAGAGGAACTGGCGTTAGGTAATTTAGATGCAACTAGAGATTGGGGACATGCTAAAGATTATGTTAGAGCTATGTGGATGATGCTTCAGCACCATAAGCCTGATGATTTTGTTTGTGCTATGGGAGAATCTCATTCGGTAAGAGAACTATGTGATCTTGTTTTTTCTACGTTGGATTTAAACTACAAAGAATATGTTACTATCTCTCCTGAGTATCTTAGACCCATGGAGTTGGATGATTTGAAAGGTGATTGTAGTAAACTTAAAAATCAATTAGGATGGGAGCCTGAATATACTTTTGAAAGTATGATTCAAGAAATGGTAGAAGCCCGTCTATAATAATCTATGAAAATAAAGTTTAAAAGATTAGATTTCGCGGCCACGATTCCCCATAAAGCAACACCAGGAGCAGCAGCCTATGATTTGTATGCTATAGAGGATGCGTATGTGGCTCCAGGGGTAACTGTGTTAGTACGTACTGGAATTTGTATGGAACTTCCCCCAGGCTGGAAAGGAGAGATCTATTCCCGAAGTGGGCTTGCATCCCAAGGGTTAGTGGTAGCAAATTCTCCTGGTAAAATTGACGCAGATTACAGAGGGGAGATTAAAGTTGCTCTACTTAATACTCGTAACGAAGGAATTACTGGTATAGAAGCAGGTACTCGAATTGCTCAATTTGAAATTAATCCTGTACATGATATAGAGTTTGAAGAAGTAGAAGAGCTAGCTGTATCTCAGAGAGGATCGAGTGGATTTGGATCAACAGGAAGATAAAAAAACCGCAGTTCTTTGGCCCTATAGATTTGGTAATAGATGGCGTTTGAGTTCTTGGGAAAAAAGGATGATATGGGTCACTAAGGGGTTACAAAAATTAGGATACGATGTTCTGGTACATCCAGGCTTGAAGGTTATTATTCCTGGATCTAAACCTTATAAAAAGGAATCAGAATGTGATATAGTGATTTATAATCATGCAGACATTTCAGAAATTCGAGGAGATGTAATAAAGGCTAAAAAAACTTGGTTCTTTAAGCCCACAGTGCCTGATAAGAATCAAACTACTTTAGATGAACTTGGGTATGGATCGTACTCTTCCCCCACTTATAATAAACCTGATTTTGAAAATATTTCTCAGGATAAAGTAGACAATTTTTTTGACACCGTTGTAAAGAAATGGATAAAACAAAATCCTTCTAAATGGGGAAACAATCACTTTAAACAAAGTGATTATGAGTATGATAATTACTATTTAGTTTTGGGACAAGTTTTTAATGATAGTGTACTAACGAGGCAAAATTGGGGTTCTTATACTACTACATTAATTAGTATTATTAGGGAGTTAAATGTTTGGACTCAAGATAAAATTGTAGTAAAGCTACATCCTTACACCAATGGAATAAAATATAAAAAGGGAAAGGATTTTGACTATGCGGCGGATTTTGAGAAGCAAATTAAAAGTATAAATTCTAATATCGAAGTGATTTCGGACTTCACCTCTGTTTATAGTCTTTTAGAGAAAGCGAAGGCTGTCATTGTTGGTAACTCAGGATCAGGCTTTGAAGCAATGATGTATAGAAAACCTATCATCAGCTTTGCATTCCCCGAATATCATTGGGTGACCTATGATTTAAGAAAAATATGTGACGTTCATAATGCTCTTAAAGTGGGGAACTGGTTTAATTCTAATCTTTCAGATAGATATCTTTACTGGTATATGAGAGAATACTGTTTTTATGATGAGGAGTCCGCGTACTGTAGAGTGAAAAGTTTGTTGAAACCATTATAAAAAAGTCAAACCAACTATAATAAGATATGGATAAAGATATATTAAAGAGGCTCAAAAATGCTGGGTTGTTGTCGGAGGAACTGCCTGAGTTAGGATTTGTAGGAACAGGGAGTTATGCTATTAACAAGGTTATTTCGGGGGATTTCACAAAAGGAATTCCTATTGGAATGATTACTTGTTTTCATGGAGAAGCTTCATCAGGAAAAACTATTTTTGCAACTCATATTTTGAAAGAAGCACAAAGTAAGAACTACCATGCTGTTATGATTGATAGTGAAAATGCGTATAGTTTAGATTTTGCTGCTCATCTTGGAATTGATCCTGAGGCGTTACTTTATGCGAAACCTGAAACTATAGAGGAAGCTTTTGAAACAATTGAAGAAGTAGTTTTAGCTATTAGGGAAACAGATGAAGATACACCTATTGTGGTGGTTTACGATAGCATTGCTGTTTCTCCTACAAAAGATGAGTATGCTGCATCAGGCTACGAGCAACATAATATGCGAGGAGCACAGAGAGCTAAGGCTACGGGGGGTTGTTTGCGTAAGATTAATCCTATGATGAGGAAAGAAAAAGTTGCCTTGGTAATTATTAATCAGCTTAGAAGTAAAGTAGGTAGCTATATTCCTCAAGATGTGATGGCTGCTGGAGGTCGATCATTAGAGTATTATCTTGGTGTAAATTTAAAAAGTATCTCAGGAACTGAGAAAAAATATCAAATTTATAATGAGCGAAAACAACCCATTGGAATCCGAGGAAAGATTAGAAACACTAAGAATAAAGTAGCCATTCCTTTTAAAGAGTGTGAGTTTGAACTTCGTTATGATGAAGGATTGAATCCTTACGCAGGGGTCTTGGAGTTGTTAAAAGCAGACGGGCATGTGGAAGTGAATGGGGGCTGGCATACAGTAGTAGAGACGGGCAAGAAATTTCGAGGAGACGATTTCATGAAACTACTGCCTACTCCAGAGTTTACCTCTATTAGGGAGATGTTACAATGAAATTTGGTGTCATAACTCTTGGTTATAATGTTGAAAAGTTTATTCAAGACAATATAGATTCGGTAAAGAAACAAGTGGGGTGTGATTTTATTCACTTTGTTCTTGATGATGCGTCAACGGATGCCACTTCTAAAATTTTAGAAGAGGAAGCCAGTAAAAGGGATGAGACCTTTATGGTTTTTACAAAACCAGAAAGAACAGGATCCACTCACAGTTGGTTACAAGCTATGGAGTTTGCTCCGTTAGACGATGAAGATGTAGTAATTCAATTAGATGGAGATGATAGATTCACGCATGAGAATGTTTTATCTCGCGTAAAAGAAGAATACGATAAAGGATTTTTGGCTACTTATGGCAATTATAAAGTAGAGGGATGGAAACTAGGAAGGCACCTTAAGCTGGCAAAATCTGTTTGTGGTCCTAAAATTCTAGATATACCTGTTCGTCAACAACTTGATCAACCTGGATGGAGGTATTCTGCTCTTCGTACATTTAAACGTTGGTTGTTTAATAGAGTTCCCCCCTGGAGTTATGTGGATTTTGATGGAAAGATATACAGCAGTGCTCAAGATTTAACATTTTTTTTACCAATTATTGAACTGATTGGGATGGAAAATCTTTCTTTTATAGACGAAGAACTGATGATTTATAATCAGCATCCTAATAATGATTATGTGGAAGGGGGAGCAGGATCGGGACTGGAGGATATGGAGCGATGCACCAGGGAGCTATTTATGAGGCCCAGTGTCCCTAAGCTTGGGGAACTGCAAGATCCTGCAAATTTTTTAGAGTAAGTATTTGACAAGCGTCTGCAAATTTGCTATAATAGGGCAGCAAAGGAGAAATACATGACCAAAAAAAAGAAAGAAGATGAGGCTTTTAAGTTCATCACTGATCTCATTGATGATATTTTTGATGATCACTATAGGGGTGAGGCAATTAAGAAGAGTATTAGTGAGAAGAAGGTTGTTCCCCTCATTCCCAATGAAACTATCCATGAGATTATGCTGTCTACAAAGACCCCACCCTATTTTTACGGATCCATTGAAGAGTATACTCAAATAACTGGTAAACGATTTCGTATGACGAAAGACCAGAAAGCACGGAATCTTTCTCGTGAAGACGCTTTTAACGAAACTTTTGGAGAAAAAAACTGATGATTAAGAATGCTGAACTACTGCGTACGTATGCCCCTGCCGCGTTTGCCACTGAGCCTGAGAAGGATCGCGTCTCTGACCGTTACTCCTTCCTGCCTACCACAGATATCCTTGAGATCCTACAGGACGAAGGGTGGACTCCTTGGAGGGCTCAACAGGTTAAGTCTAGAACTTGGAGTGAGGCTCACGGTAAGCACCTGATTCGCTGCCGTCATGAAGACTTGAATGTGGAAAATTTTGGAGTAGGGGATTCTTTCCCCGAGATGCTCCTTATTAATGCCCACAATGGGCTGGGAAGCTACACTCTTCAGGGAGGTATCTTTCGTATGATCTGCTCCAATGGAATGGTTGTTTCTGATCAAGACTTTGGTAGGATTCATATTCGTCACATTGGCTTTGAAGCGCAGCAAGTAAAAGATGCGTCTAGGGAGCTAGTAATGAATGCTTCCCGAATTTCTGATAAGATTAATCGCTGGCAGGAGTTTGAACTTACTCCTCGCGCCCGTAAGGACTTCTTTACGGATGCAACTCGCATTCGTTTCGGTGATACCACTACCGACGATCTGGTGCAAGAAGTATCGCGTTTTCGTCGCCCAGCAGACGATAAGAAGGATCTTTGGACTACTTTTAATGTAGCTCAAGAGAACATCCTAAGGGGTGGATTCCGCAATGGAACTACTCGTCGCATGGTGCGTCCTATTTCAAATATCCAAAAAGATATAAATTTAAATTCAGAACTGTGGGACTTGGCTAGTAAATATAGTGAAGGCATTCACCTTAACTAACTGAATACAGGGAGGAGGAGTTCTTTCCTTCTCCCTCTATTATTCTCTCTTATGGAATTTGACAGAAACGAGTACGGAGTATACAGAGAACCCATACGTGCGGACACAGATGGCACTTATCTTACTGTGGCACAGTTGCGTTTCTTTATCAACCAAGTGGATGGTCTCCAGGCGTTTAAAGAGAGGAGTCCAGAATTTATAGAATATGTTAACCTCTGTAGGGTCTACAATTTAGTATTTGATATGATGGAAGAGGATGAGGATTGTGCCATCATGTATTGGGATGATAGAAAAAAAGTTGTATCATTGGGATTTCCTGCGGACGGCAAAGTGGCTAAAGCTATAGCTACAGTAACGATGAGAACTAGAGAAGACTGGCCCAAATATAAAGATCATCCTTATCTTCCAGAACAGGAAAATCAGTTCTATGAGGAGGAAGATGAGGATGAATGGGACTTATTTAAGGACACTTAATATGGGAAAAACACGAAGATATGATAACGGTGGCGTAAAAAGACCGAAAGGCAGTAGGAAGAAAGCGAGAAAAACTTTTCGTGAATTTAAGGAAGAAGAGCCTTTTGACATTGCCTATAAAAATTTAGACCATGGAGAAGAGGCTTTTTATAAAGACTTTGAGGATGATTATGACGCAGACCGATATTACAAATAGAATTATAGAGAATTTCGATCCTATTGTTCCCTGCGACTGGCTTCCTGATCGTGAGGTTAGACTTAGTGAATACAATCAAATGATAACCGCGAGAGCTAGAGTGCAAGGTGAGAGACTCGTCAACAAATACATAAAGGAGTATATGAATGCCAAGCCCGTACGTATTAAAAAATTCTCCGATTGATAAAAATCGGATTCAGAAAGTTTGTAAGAAAGTTTTAGATGAAGCCAATGAAGATAGAAAATTAGCTTTAGAAACCCACCGATTTTTCAGACAAATGCTAGATGGTAATCCACAAGATGCGTCTGCTAAAAGTTTGATGGTGGATTGTCTAAAGTTAGCACAAACATCTAAGACAAGTACTCTGAAGATTATTGATCTTCTAATTAAATTAGAAGCTGCCCAACTTAGTAGCTCAAATAAAGCGGACGTTGATTCTTTATATTCTCAGTTAGACAAATTAACAGATTGAAAATTAAATGAGTTCAAAAAATTATTACAAAGTAATTTGTAGTGAGATCAATCTCATTCTCCTCATCAAGCGACTTTCTATGCAACAAGAGCGTAGAGCGTATGCTGTCATCACGAAGAAGATTAAGGAGTTGGAGAGCCCAATAACAATTGAAAGTTATATGGCTCTGATCGTTAAGAATTTTATTCGAGATCCTGATGAGTTCTTTGCAAACTTACCTGAGGCTCCTGAGGAGAGACTGCCCGTTCTTACTGCTGTTTATAGTTCTATTATTGACGCATATCCCCCCTTTGATTTATCTTATGTTTGTGCTGATATTAATAATCATGCATTTATGCAAGATATGCAGGACATAATGGGGGCTCTTTTTGCACAAGCTAATGAACACGCAAAAACTCATCCAAAAACTTTCAGGCAAATTAAAAGTCTCGCTGATGTGAGTGCTTTAGGAAAGTTTTTAAGTAAAAATATAGTGGGACAAGATGCCGCAGTGGAGCGAGTTGCTGCAAGTGTAAAATTGATTGCCAGCGGTCTGTATAAGAGCGCATCATTCTTTTTCATTGGGCCTACAGGAGTAGGAAAAACTGAATTAGGAAGACTATTAGGCAAGAAATACAGTGGTAATTTTTGGAAGGTAAACTGTGCTGAGTATGCTTCTTCTCATGAGTATGCAAAGTTGATTGGTTCTCCCCCTGGTTATGTGGGGCATACTGATAAGAGTATCATGGCTGAGAAAGCTGAGAAATCTAATCGGTGGGTAATCCTTTTTGATGAAATTGAAAAGGCTCACCACAAGTTTTATGATTTTCTGCTCTCACTCTTAGATGATGGGACTTGCACGGATAACATGGGGAGAGTTTTAGATTTTTCAGAATCAATTTTCATTTTCACTTCCAACCAGGGGGTTTCTAATTTGAGGCTGGGAAAGAAATTGGGGTTTACAGATGAATCAGTGACTGTCTCAGGCTCCCAAGAAGAAATTAAAGAGTCTGTGAAAAAGAAATTTCCTGCTGAATTTATGAATCGGATTGATAGCTATGTATTTTTTAATACTCTTCGCAGAGAAGATGTGAAAAAGATTGCATCTCTCTCCCTCAATGGTATTCCTATTAAAAAACACAAGGCGCTTCTAGATTTCATTGTAGATCGCGGGTATTCCGAAGAGTATGGTGCGAGAAATATTAAACGATTCATTAAGAATGAAGTTGCTATCGTGGTTGCTCAAGCTTTACTGGAAAGGGAGCTTCCTCAAAAGCAGGGGGATTTGTATACACCTAAAATTACAGGTGGTAAATTAACTCTGATTAACCTAAAAGAAAAAGAGAAGATCCCAGAAAAGAAAATATCGGGGGAGACAATGCCTTAATAATTTCGCTACCTTAGGACCAACATGCCTGCCCCTACTCCCTCTGGTACGGTAAGCCCAGAGGGAGTTTTTTCAAAAAAATACTCAGCCTTGTTACTATAATAGTCCATGTGGCCCTGTAGCTCAGTCGGTTAGAGCATTCGTCTTATAAGCGAAAGGTCACAGGTTCAAGTCCTGTCAGGGCTACCATTTAATATAGAACGTTAGGAGTTAATTATGAGTAAAGTTATGGAAAAGTATGTTGCTAAAGCTCTAGAAGGTTATGAGCAAAATTATGAGGCTATTTCTGATGCTATTGTCCAACTGGAAGTTCAGCTAAAAGATTACAAGTTTCAGAGGAAAGAGATGAAAGAGGGTATTACGGAGATGAAAGATATTCTCGGACTAGAATTAGAAGATGAGTTGGGGGGAAATGCAAAGCCTGCGACCCTCAACCTTCTTAAAGAAGGTTCTCCCACTGAGACGAAGTGAGAAAGTCCATTATGAAAAAAGCAAAAAGAACTAAGTTCGGATTTTTTAAAAATGAGAAGGAAGCTCTTGCATATATCCAGTGGAGAAGGAAGAAGTACCCCGAAAGAGGGGGTTACAGTTATTTTTACAACGTCATGAAGATGACTAGGAATAAGTCTGACAAAGGAAGTTGGCTTGCTTATTCCTTGATGCGAAAAATAAAGGGACGGTAGCCCAATTGTCAGAAGGCTGCAAGAAAGCGTTGGACTGCATACTGTGTAGAGCAAAGGAGCCAAGCATGAATACTTCCACTGATTACCATCCTACTGCGATAGGACGCACAAAACCTTCCGCGCCTGCTAAGTGGCTTTATGAGAATAAAAACATCCAAGGCCCTGTGCTGGACTATGGTTGTGGGCGTGGAGTTGATGTGGAGCATTTTGATATTGAAGGGTATGATCCCCATAGCCCCTCTTACCAATCCCCTCCGCCTAAATTTTCATACCGCACTATCTTATGCACCTACGTTTTGAATGTCCTCCCTACCTCTCACGAAAGATATGATGTT
>Ga0209128_1000484_pt1 | contig 29794 bp, 36 predicted proteins | sample ETNvirnome_6_100_FD_184072 | JGI IMG/M metagenome (GOLD analysis project Ga0209128, IMG submission 184072) | Marine viral communities from the Pacific Ocean - ETNP_6_100 (SPAdes) (version 2) | ecosystem: Environmental > Aquatic > Marine > Oceanic | place: Pacific Ocean | collected 2013-06-19 | reverse complement strand
TGCTGTCTAATACGTTTGTTATAGGTATGGATTGGGATGACTTAGCCCAAGAACTACGTATAGCGATTATGAAAGCAGCACATGGGTTTGATGAAGATCGTGGAGTTATATTCCACACGTATTTACATACTGCTATGGTAAATACCTTACGTACTTTGATTAATAAAGCACAGAAACATGAGGTCCCAATTAGTTTAGACGCAACCTATTATGAAGATGATGAACCATTATTGGATCAGCTTGCTGAGTCATTAACATATGGAAGCGTAGAGGTAGATAGAGAGTTAGCAGAGTTATTAGATTCATTAGATTTGACAGATCAAGAACGAAAATATATAATTCTACGAATTGAAGGATTAACGATGGAGGAAATATCAGAAGATTTGCGAATGTCAGCATATAAAGTGAAAGATACATTAAGAACTCGCTTGGAGTATTTAGTAAATGCCGGGGGGTAGACAACAAGACTTTGGATTGTTCCGAACCGGACGCAAGAACTTGACATCACAAGAAAAATCATTTAGAATTGTCGGTGTGACTGAACATGAAAACATGATTCAGTATGGTATATATTCTTCATTAGAAGAAGCAAAGAAAAGAATAGCAGAAATAAAAGATATAGAGATTACTATCTCAGTTTTTACTGAGGCAAATAGAACTGTGTATCGGGAGGAAAGATAAGAATGGAAAGTTTTGATTATATAGAATCTGGAGTAATATTCGGTTTAGATACAAAAGCAAATCTACGAACATTTAATAAACATTCAGTAGATTTTTCTGTACATGGTGATGCCTTTAGATTCTTAATAAGTTATTTTGATGATTACGGAGAGTTCCCTGCTCAGTCAATGCTGACAGAGAACTTCCCTAGTCTTGATCCATCAGCGTCATCTCTAAATTGGGATTACACACTCAAGACATTTAATAACCAAATCCTATATAGGAAGATGGTTAGTCTGATTAACTCAAATAGAGATTTAATTCATACAGAACCTAAGGATGCTATGAGTAAAATCATGGCAGGACTACAGGATTTAGAGATTCTTCATGATGATGACATCTCAAGCTATGGACGTAATGCAGGATCACGATTAGATGAATGGAGAAAACGACAGGAGCGCAGAAAATTAGGTGAAGGGATTATGGGAGTCCCGACTAGTTTTCCGTCTGTCAATGCAACTGGTATAGGGTGGCTACCGGGAGAACTAATCTCTGTGTATGCCCGTCCAACAGTTGGGAAGACATGGATGTGTGTCCATGCAGCAGCTACAGCAGTCGCAAAAGGTTTTAAAACCTTATTAATATCTACAGAGATGCCCACATCTCAAATTAGTTTAAGGACTGATGTAGTGTTAGCTAATATGATGGGGTTTAATTTGTCTCACAGAGCGATAAGATCGGGGGATGAGATAGATGAAGACGAATATCAACACTTTTTAGATGCCATACATGAGCAGGAACTCTTGATTTGTGACCATATCGAAGGAGCCACTAGTATCTCAATAGAGAACATAGCTGGTTTAATTCGTAAACACAAGCCAGAGTTAGTTGTTATTGACGGTATCTATCTAGTAAACACCGGAGTAGGCAATAGGAAGGCTATGTGGGAGCAATCACATTCTGTTTTTTATGGGATGAAGAACTTAGCCCAGACAACAAACACTCCTATCTTTGTGTCTACACAGGCAAATAGGGATGCAGCACATATATACACACCACCAAGACCTGATCAGGTAGCCTTTGGGGATGCTTTGATTAGGGCTTCAGATGTAGCTATGGCAATGTCTTTAGTTGAAGATGAAGATGATAAACGAATAGTACAGTTTCAAAAGTATCGAGATGGGATATTACCAATCTCTACAACCGCAATGAGTTGGGGTGTAGATACTGGTGAGATACATGAAACTGTATTAGTAGCAAATGACTTATATTAAAGGGAGGTAAAGAATGGGATTTTTTGATTGGTTTAAAGAAGAAAGTACATATGATCATTTAGAAGCTGAAGAGCAGATCATTGTGAAAAGCGGTAAAAGTAAAGGTCCAACTTCAGAGACTATTCCATTGACAGTAGGTGATATACGCCGAGGTAAGGTGACTGATTCTACTGGCTATACTAATGGTGTAGTACTATTCTTACGTAAAGGTAAGAAATAGTGGAGTGGGCTAATATCCTATTGGATATGGGGATAGACATTCCGGTTGATCGGGATGAGTTTCAAATCCTTTGTCCATTTCATGATGATGCTAGAGCATCCTGCGCCATTAATATAGAAAAGGGTGTATGGATTTGCTTTAGAGGTTGTGGACAAGGTAGCTTAAAATCATTTGTAGGACTGTATTTAAACTGTTCTCCATCTGAAGTTGAGCAATATCTTTTAAAGAATGGAATTCAGATTGAGTTATGCTCATTTGATTCTAATGAAGTAGAGGATGAGATTCTAACTGAGGTAGAAGTACCGTATCAATCGGGGTTTGTTCCCAATTGGATATTTGATAGGGGGTTCACAAAAGATGCGTTGTTAGATTGGGGATGTGGCATAGATGAATATAGAAATCTAGTCATTCCTATTCACAATTTAGATGGTGAACCTGTAGGATGGGTTACGAGACAGATAAATCGGGACCCAAAATACTTATATTCTAAAGGCTTAAAGAAGTCTAAGGTATTATTTGGTGGGCATAAAATTAAGAAGTGTAATTTCGTATGTATTACTGAAGGAACTCTTGATACAATATGGTTAAATCAAAATGGGTTTAACTCTGTAGCTTTACTAGGCGCACATATGTCTAGTATTCAAGAGGAACTTTTAGTAAATTTGCCTACAGATGAATTAGTAATATGTTTAGATAATGATGAAGCTGGAAAATTAGGGAGCGAAAAAATTAATGCTTGCATTTCAAAGAGATTTGTGATAACATACATTCAGTTGCCGAAAGAATATAAAGATGTACAAGATGTACGAAATATAGACGAATTGCAACACATAATAGACACAAGAACATTTTGGTAAAAAGGAGGATTTTATTATGGGCGGTATAAATAGAATAGCGCAAAAACAAGAACGAACACAAACAGGGGCAGGAACTGGAACTCCCGGTAGGGAAATCTGGTTTAGAGATGGGGATCAAGCATTCCTAACTCCAGTATCCACAGGAGAAGAGGGAGATGATCGGTTTGACGAAATTTACATGTATACATACAGGGTGAATGATCGTTGGACTAATAAACTATCAGATGATGATATTGATACGAGTGATGTACCTGAAAATGTCAGACCTTCACACAAGTTTGCATTTTGGGCATATGTCCATGAAATATTACACCCAGAAAGGCGTAATGAAAATTGGATGGAAATCTCAGGTCCGCAAGGACGCAAACTTTTTAAGGAAGAAGTTAATGACTTCAGGGTTATTGCTCTTACTTTTGGTAGGTCTAATTATATATGGAACCAGTTGGTAGATGTATATAATGATTGGGGAGCCTTAAATAAGGGTGTAGTTAGAATTAAACGTACTGGTACTGGTATGTATGATACTTCATATACTTTAACGGCTACAGCCCGTGAGTCAGACGTTCCTGAAGACAAGTTGGGGGAGATTGACGAATTGCCAACTATTAAAGGTTACTTCAAGGAGCGATATGGAGGCGACACCCAGAATACTAATGGGACGGAGGTGGTTAGCTTAACAGCAACTAGCGACAAAGAGAATTTGTTTAGCTAACATTAGTACGCTCAGACAAGATACCGGGAAGGTTTAGAGAGATTTTACCTCCGGTGGCAAGGCTTGCTGACAGGCTATACCTGAAAGCCGAAAGGAGAAAACATGATAGTAGATAACACAACAGATTTTGCAGATGTATTAGCGCAACTACGTTATTCAGATACGTGGATAGTAGACGTTGAGACAAATGGATTAGATTATTTTGGTATGAATCAAATATGTGGCATTGGAGTCGCAATAGAAGACTACGCATATTATTTTCCTGTTAGACATCAACAGGGAACAAATCTACCCCCTGCGGCGTTAGAAGAATTAATGACGGCAATGAATTTACGAAAGACTTTAATAGGCTTTAACGTTAAGTTTGATTTGCATTTCTTAGCGCAGGAGGGTTTAGACGTTACTAACATTGATTTAATTGACGTATTAGTTATGGTACGTCTAACAGAACCCGCATCAGTAAAAGATTTAGGGTTGACACATACAATTAAACGAGCCTATGGTGATACAGCGGCTGAGTATGACATAACAACTAAAAAAGAATTACGTAAAAACAAATGGCATAAAGACTTTTCGTTAGCACCACCGAGTGTATTAGGTCCTTATTGTGTTAAAGACGTAGAATGGACGAGACGTTTATATGCGGATCGTATGAAACAGATTACTGAATCTAATCAAAAAGAAATCTTTGGAATGGAAAAGAAATTAACTAAGGTACTTTTTGAAATGGAAGGACGAGGCGTGGCGATAGATAATAATTACGCTTCTGAATCTATGGATAAGATAGAACAACGTAAACAGGAAATTGAGAAACAGATTTTTGCTAGTGTAGGTGAATTTAATATTAATAGTACAGCACAGCTTTGTGATGTATTTAATGATCAAGGGATATACTCACCAGTTATGACTCCAAAAGGAAAGCAGTCGTGGGGTGAGGCAGCATTGATTCAGATCAATCACCCATTAGCAGGATTAGTTAGACAGTATAGGACTCTAGAGAAATTAAGGTCTACTTATATAGAACCATATCTAGAAACACCTATTATGCGAACATCGTTTTGTAATTGGGGTACGTTAACTGGTAGGCTTTCATCACGAGAACCTAACCTACAGAATATACCAAGAAATTATTTTAGATTGTCTAATGAAGAATTGTCAAATGATAAATTACAAGCTGTCCGAACTAAGGTAGCAGCTTTAGTCGCATCGAAAGGTGGCACTATAGAAACTGAATTATCAGATGCTACTATTCAAACGTGGGGATATCTAGGAGATGAGTATTATGATGAAGAGGATACAACACAAATAGCAATACGCCGTTTGTTTATACCACGTCCTAATACAACATTGGTTGGTTTTGACTATTCTCAAATGGAAGTTAGAGTTTTTCTTAGCTACTTGCAGAATGCTGAGATCGATCAATTATTAGAACAGTCTAATGTAGACTTTCATGGGGAGGCTGCGAAGTTAGCTTTTGGAGTAGACGAAGAAAGTTCGGATTTCAAGTTCTATCGCCAGATGGCGAAGGCTATTACGTTTGGAACTATTTATGGTATTGGACGTAACAAACTTTCAGTTCAGTTGGGAACAACCCCAATAGAAGCTGGACGTTATAAGAAACAATATTTTGATGGACTAAAAGGTTCACGAGAGTTTTTCAATTCCGTTGTAAAAATGGTTGAGATGCGTGGGTGGATCAAGAATAGATATGGTAGACTATATCGCATTAATCCTGAGTTAGGATATAAAGGTGTTAATTACTTAGTACAAGGAACTAGTGCCGATATTCTAAGCGAGAGAATGATTGCAGTATCTGATTATCTAGCAGATAAGAAGAGTCAAATGTTATTACAAGTACATGACGAGGTCATTTGTGAAGTAGATAACTCTGAACTCGATGAAGTACCACAGACAATTAAAGGGTTACTAGAAGAAAACAGTCTAGGGATTCCTCTCTATGTAGATATGGAGGAGTGTACCCCATCTTGGGCAACCAAGAAAGACTTTGTACATGCCAAGGTCGATAAATATATAGAGACATGTGAAAATTTTATAGATTGGGAGTAATACGATGAAGAAAAAAATAGGAATTATAACGTCCATATTGGCTGGAGTAGCTGGAATAGCTGGTGGTGTCTATGCTACCTATAAACTAAATAAAAAATATAAAGATTATAAGAGTTTAAAAGGTGAAATAGACTCAATCCCTTGGGAAATAGAGGGAAGGATAGACAGAGGAACTAAAGGTTTTTAAGATGGGAACCGATGGAACCTTTGATCAGGCGTGTCGTAACATCGCTTTAGAGGTGGCTAGGACGGTCATAGAGAAGCATAAAGACTATGGACCTGATAACATACTAGTCTTTAAAGAACAGGGCTTAATTGTCCGCATGTGGGATAAGATTGGACGCTTAAAACATTTATTGTGGAAAGAGAAAGACCCCAAACATGAATCTATTGAAGATTCCTTTAAAGACTTAGCTGGTTATGCTATAATAGGCTTAATGTTACAACGAGAGTGTTTTACATATAAATTAGAAAAGGAGGATTAGTATGGCAAAAGTGAGTATGCATTTGGGATTTACCTTTCGCATAGGCGATCTAAGTACAAACCAGTATGCAAGAATAGATATGAATGTTGATCAGATTGATACAGAGGCTCCTGTAGACGCACAGTTAGCAGAAGTTAAAGATACAGCAAATCAAATATGGGAATACATTCAGAAAAATGTTGATGATAAAATTGAGGGGGTATTAGATGCAGGATCGAATTCTTAAAAATGAAATGTCCAGAGCAATAGTATTAGAGAAAGTTCTGGCGGAAAGAGAAAGACAGGATACTATGTACGGTAATCAATCAGGACATTCTGATGAATACTGGAATGTTATAGCAACAGAAGAGAATGGAGAAGTGGCACGAGCCATCTGGGAAAAGGATAATGATCATATGTATGAGGAGATTATTCAAGCTTGTGCCGTGTATTTTGCATGGGCAGAGGCTATTCATCAACGCAAGGAGGGTTAAATGAAAAATACAGCAGAAGATGTAATTAAATCGTTGTTAGATAGTAAGACAATGAATCTAAGAAGGGGGGATAGCGATGACTTTTCTTTTGGACGAATTCCTTTCAATATCCCTGTTCTGGATAATCTTACTGGTGGTGGGATTCCTAAGAAGAGAATGACAATCTTATATGGTCCTACTAATGTGGGTAAGTCATACTTGGCTTCTCAGGTTGTAGCTAACGCTCAGAAGAATGGTGGGACAACCGCATGGATTGATACAGAGTTATCTTGGGATTCTGCATGGGTAGAACGATGCGGAATAAATGCTAATGATGTGTTAGTAGCACAGCCTATTAATGGGGAAGAGGCTATGGATACAGTACGAGAGTTAATGAGGGCAGGGGTTGACGTAATAGTTTTAGACAGTATTGCAGGACTAGTTCCTACAGCAGTACATGATGAGGACTTTTCTTATAATCCGATGGCTTGGCAAGCACGATTTGTAAATAGTTCGTTACCTAGAATACTACCTAATTTAAAACATGGTTCAGCTTTAGTAGCTATTAACCAAGTTAGAAGTAGTATTGGTCCGGTAGCATTAGATAACATGCCCGGTGGATTAGCACAAGCATTCTTTGCCCATTTCTTACTCCAAGTGAGGAGGAGTGGTTGGATTAAAGAAGGGACTACTAATGTAGGTTTTGATATGGAAGTTAGATTGCGTAAAAGTAAAGTAGGTGGTGAGAACTGGAAGTCAGCTATAGTACCTTTTAGAGTAGAGGGTGGTATAGATGTAACTGAAAGTTATATACGAGACGGAATAGAGAAGAAATTAATTACACAGGCGGGTCCGTGGTATTCTTATAAAGATCAGAAGGCTATGGGACTGAATGGGGTTCGTAAACTGTTCACAGAAAATGAACTTCTCTTTCAAGAATTGCAAAATGAACTTGCGTCCTAAGGATTACACAACACAAGAAAATCTTATTGCGCAAATATTAGATGAGTTAGGGTTACGTTATGATCAACAGTATGAGACGTACCCCTATACTCTAGATTTTTATCTTCCTGAAGTTCGGATGTGTATTGAAGCAGATGGTGTCTATGGGCATTATCGTAAACGTGACGTTAAACGAGATATGGAATTAATGAAACGTCCTACAATAGATCACATTCTACATGTGGAAGGTACAATATATTTAGAAATAAAGGAGACTATATGGGTAGCATTAAACAGTTTACAATAGGGACATCGAATAAAAAGAAGTCTCGTAAAGCATCTAAACCTAGGGTAAAAAATCAAGATAGATGGTTTTTGAAGAGCCTAGAGGATGTTCTAGGGTATTCTAGACCGTGGAAAGCGGTACAGAAATTTTATCCTTCAATGCTTGGTAATCCGTGTGATAGGTATTTATACTATGCTTATCATGGAGGACTAGCAAATCAAGAAGTTAATCCTAAATTACAAAGGATATTCGATACAGGGTCATCGTTAGAACAACGAATGGAAAAGTATCTAAGAAAGGCTGGGTTATTTTTAGCAGCTGAACAAACACTTAGAATAGATACTCCACCAATCTCTGGTCGATATGATTTCTTAATTAATTATAAGGATAATGATAGGGCTATAGTTGAGTTAAAATCAATTAATGATAAAGGCTTTCAAGGTTTAATAGACAGTCCTAAACCAGAACATACAATTCAACTTCAGATATATTTAAATATTATACAGTTGAAAAATGGCGTTGTTGTATATGAAAACAAGAATGACCAAGAATTAAAAGCATTTAAAGTGCAGCAAAGTGCAGATGTATGGAATAGTATTTTAGAACGTTGCTTACGAATACAGGCAATGAGTCTATTAGATGTACCAACAATGTGTACAGGAGCATTTTATTGTGCATGTAGAGAGGTTAAACAATGAAAATAGAACAGAAACAGACGAGTTGGAGTCCGATTAAAGCATTAGCAAATGCCCAACGAAGTCTTGATGAGATAAATGTGCCACCTTTTCAAACAGATTTAAGTGAACGAGAGGACCTTGAGTTTTCTAATTTGATGAACTATGATAATAAAAAGTTAGAAGAATTTCTAATAGCTTATGGTGGCTATAAAGCATATTTAGAAGCCCACGTTGCTGATTGTGAGTCTAAAAGAAAGGCACTAGAAGCAGCGTTTGATGAAGGATATGCAACTGCAATCTTTAGAATCGCAGATGATAGAGAAGAAGCAGGACAGAAAAAATTAACAAGAGAAGAAGTACGTGGAGCAGCTATGAGTACATATGAATCACTCAAGCAACTACGTCAGGAAGTTATAGAGCAGACAGCATTACATCAGAAGATGGGAGGTTTACTGAATGCCTATAAGTCAGCCTATGATGCGGTTTCTCGTATCGTAACGTTACGTACTTATGGGGAGGTAAAGAGTGGATGAGAAATATTATTTAGGTCTGGATTGTTCTAGTAAGGCAATTCATGGCGTAATTATTGATGAGAATGAGACTATTGTTCGACAATATAAATGGGCAAGTAAGATTAAAGAATCTGATGAAAGAATGCTTGAATTTAGCAGGGAATTTTTGGCTGAACTTAGTACAATAAAATATACCCTTTTATTAAAGGATGGTATGAAAGCTGCGGTGGAGTCAGCTATCTTCATACAGAACCCAAAAGCAACTATTGCTATAGCTTCTGTAGTAGGGGTAGTTCGTTTCATTTGCGAATTGAATGAGATTGATTGTTGTTTTGTGGATAACACAAAATGGAAAAGACTAATTGTAGGCAAAGGGAATTGTTCTAAGAAAGAAATCAAAGCCTTTGCAATAGAAAAGTGGGGCGATGTATTTACAGAGCAAGATTATGCAGATGCAGCTTGCATAGCCCTATGGAAAAAACAGGAGGAGAGAAATGGTTAATAGTTATAGAGGTAATATGGATGGCGACATACGCATCCAGTTTACAGAAAAGTATGAAGAACGTTTAGAATACAAAGATAAATTACCTGAAGGCACAACAGAAGAGGATATCAAAGAGCAATTTGGTAAAGTCGTATGGTGTGAATTTTATGATTGCTTTTGGAATCAAAGGGTTAAAGATTTACAGAAAACGTGGGGGAGTATTATAGGGAACAAGAACTATGAACCCATTGGATCAAACCCAACAGACGCTGTATTTCAAGGAATGTGTACTAGACCTGACGAAATTGTTTTACGATACAGACCAGTACGAGACACATCAGGTGGTAAGGTAGATGTTCCGTATTGTTATACTGCTGCTAAAAATGGTAAGACCGGACATATGGATTTTGCTAAGATGCTACAGGGTGATGGGACACCTTTCGGTGGAAACATAGATTCTCAAGCAGGGGATCATGGTTATAGTAATGAGGCGTTTCACTAATGCCTAAGAGACTGCCTGAAGAAGTTAAAATTAAGGCGATGGAACTGTATCTAAGTGAAGACAATACAGCAGAAGAGATTGCAACAGAACTGAATGAACAATTCGATATCCCTGTCGCAGTCTCAACTGTGTATTCTTGGATTAAGTCTGAGAATTGGAAAGATGCTAAATTAGCAACTCGTGCGGATGCAATAGAGAAAGTTAAGGAAAGCGAGACTCAAAGATATACTAGATTACAAGAAGAGCATTTAGATCAGTATGAGGCGTTAAGGCATAAAGCAACGCATGAATTAAGCGGATTAAACTTTACTCGTGCCTTTGACGCTGCTAAAGCCCTTGATTTGGGTATTCAAGGGGAACGTCAAGTAATGGAAGGGTTAATCAATCTTCAGTTTGTACAGGATGTTATGTCTGTATTAATTGATGAGGTGCAAGACCCCGATATTTTAGGTAGAGTGGCCTTTAAATTAAAAACGTTAGTGCAAAGGGATTCTGATGGTTAAAGAAGTGACAACAGTAAATAAAGCATTTGAACTGCTATCGGCGGGATTAGAAGCACATAATACCACACAGGTTGGAAGTTTTTGGGAGTTCTTACGGGACATTTGGTCACAAGGATTTGACCACCCAGAGTATTTTAAAGCTTGGCATATAGGTGTAATAGCTGAAGATATGCAGCAATGCTTGGAAGAGGGCTTAAATTATGTAGCTGTACTACCACGATTTCACTTTAAGTCTACTATCTTAGGACATGCTTTTAGTGTGTGGAGATTATTAAAGGCTACACGAGATATGTCAGTCTTGTATTTATCTTATAGTGATACTATGGCTAAATATCATATTTCAGAAATTAATAAAGAGGTTTCACGTAATCCTATTTTATCTGAAATGCTAACTAATAGAACACCGAAAGCAGACTACACCTTTAGATACTATCTACAGAATAAGCCTGTTGAAATTATGCATGGAGGATTGTTTTCTTTCAAACGAGGTATGCATGTTAACGGTGCGTTAATTGCAGATGACGTTTTAAGGGACCCTGAAAACCCTTTGAATATGGGGCAGATTACAAAAGTGGAAGACCACTTTATGACGGAGAGTTTATTCATTCCGTTAAAAGGAGTTCCAATAATTGTACTAGGAACCCCCATGATGCCGGGTGACCTCTTGACAAAACTACAAAAAGATGATAGATTTAAGAGTAGAGTATTACCCGCTCTTGATCCAGTACCGGGAAGAAGAGTGTTAATGCCTGAATTGTATAATGAAGAATGGTTGTTACAACAGCAAAATGCAAGACCGAAGTCTTTCGCTTCAGAGTTCTTGCTTCAACCACACTTCAATACAGAAAGTTATTTTGAAAGGGAGGATATTACTAAATGTGAGGATGATACTTTACGGAGTTTCCCCACAACAAAAGTATATACTAAAGCTGTTGATGAACAATTATTTGCTGGTTTCGATGTTGGGAAAAAGAGACACCCATCACATCTAGTTATTTTTAGGAAGGTCGGAGATTCTATAGAACAGATACATCAATCGTGGTTAGACGGTTGGAGTTACTCAGATCAAGTAGAGTATTTAAATGAAGTAGCAGAGAATTTTGAAATTACACGAGGATACATCGACAACACTCGTGGAGAGTTAGAGGATCGTGGATTAGACCATATATGGCGAGCCATGTCCTTTACCGTGAAATCAAAAAATACTATGGCTCAAGTTTTTGAGCAATATGTACACTCTGGAAACTTAAAACTGTTAAAAGATGAACGACAGATAAACCAGATTTTGTCCGTAAACAATGAATTAAAAGCACCCGAAACACCAATGGGGCATGGAGATGCGTTCTTTTCTATAGCTATGGCTTTACAAGCTTGCTATGAACTATCTCAGGATATTTATACTACAGTAGGAGATGTATCAGATTGGTTAAACGCTGTGTCGCCCGGAGAGGCGGCTCAACCGAAAGCTAGTGCTAAACTAGAATCCGAATTACGTCAAGGTAGATATGCAAACCCTGAGACTAGAGAGATAATAGACGATGCGAATTTAGAAAATGTACCTGTGTTGTCGTGGGGTAGTTCTGCACCGGAGATTGGTGAACAAGCACCGAATCCGAACTGTAAAGATACCATGTGTATGCCTACGTTTTGGGTGAAAGAAAGAAACTTATGTCTCTACTGTGAATATCGAGGATAATATATTAGGAGGAATTGAATGACAACACAGACCAAATTAGTGCCACACGCAGAAGTTGTGGCTAAGAATCGCTACTATCTAAAAAATACTCAAGGGGAGACTACAGAAAATAGCTATGATTTATTTAACAGGGTAGCAAAAGCCATTGCGAAGATTGATGATCAGTATTATACTTTACCAGTTGAACGAGATTTACTGGAACAAGATTTTATCGAGATAATGGAGAACTTGGAATTTCTTCCAAACTCTCCTACAATGATGAATGCTGGTACAGAACAGGGTACATTATCCGCATGTTTTGTATTGCCTATAGAAGATAGTATGCAAGATATTATGAAAGCTGCTTCTGATATGGCTATGGTACAAAAGTTTGGTGGAGGTACTGGATTTTCTTTATCGCATTTAAGACCTAAAGGATCACCTATTAAGACTACGCACGGTAAAGCTTGCGGTCCTATAGCGGTATTAAAAGTCTTATCTAGTGTATCTTCTATGGTTACACAGGGAGGTAAACGTGATGGAGCGAATATGGCGGTTATGTCTGTCTACCATCCTGACATACTTGAGTTCATCGATTGTAAATCAACTGAAGGTGATATACACAATTTCAATATTAGTGTTGGTGTTGACTCAAATTGGATGAAAATGGTTGAAAGTGATATGAGTTATGGATTATTTGATCCTAAGTCTGATCAGTTAGTAGGCACTTTAAAAGCTAGAGATGTATTTAATAAGATATGTCAAGGGGCGTGGAAGAATGGAGAACCCGGACTTATCTTTTTAGATAGAGTTAATAAAGATAATAAAGTTATAAATCAATACGGGAAAATGATAGCTACTAATCCTTGTGGGGAACAGCCGCTATTAGCGAATGAATCGTGTAATCTAGGATCAATCAATATTGCTAAGTTCGTAGAACCTGATACTGAACACTTTGATGCTTGGGATGATAGAATTAATTGGAAGCGGTTAGGTAAAGTTACTAGGTTAGCAACTCATTTTTTAGATAATGTAATTGATGCAAATTATTATGCTACACCTGAGATTGAAACAATGACTAAATCCACTCGTAAAATAGGTGTGGGTATTATGGGATTTGCGGACTTATTAATTCAGTTACGAATTCCTTACAACTCTAAGACTGCTGAAGATGTAGCAGCACAGATAATGACTTATATAAAAAATCTAGCAGATGAAGAGTCATTAGATTTAGCAGTAAAACGAGGACCGTTTCCTGCTTTTGAAAACAGTTCTTTTAATAAAATTACTGAAGTCTATAGAAACACTTGTAGAGTAACAGTTGCCCCTACAGGAACTATTTCTATGTTAGCTGACTGTTCTTCTGGTATTGAGCCTACCTTTGCATTAGCATGGAGAAAGCAGAACATATTAAAAGAAGAAACTGGTAAAGCCCAGACTTTAACATATGTCAATAAATATTTTGAACAAGAGGCAAAAGAACGTGGATTTTATTCGGAAGACCTTATGGAATATTTGGCTGAAGGTAATAGTTTGCAGGATAGGACCGATGTTCCTAATGACATAAAGGAAATTTATATTACATCTCCAGAATTAACTCCTAAAGAGCATGTAAAAATGCAAGCAGTTTTTCAAGAGCATGTAGATTCTGGGATATCTAAAACTATTAATATGTCTAATGAAGTTTCTATTGAAGATATTATGGATACATATTTAATGGCGTGGAAAGAGAACTGTAAAGGAATTACTGTTTATAGAGCAGGAAGTAGAGAGAACGAAGTGTTAGTTAAAGGTACAGATGTTGGTCAGGACACGTTTGATTGTTGTGAAAAACCCAATATTATTTTTGAAAGCGGTTGTCACAAGTGTTTGAATTGCGATTGGAGTGTTTGTTTAGTAGCATAATTGAAGTTTTGTAGTATAATATAGTAGGGAATTTAGCGTTCCTAGCATTGAAAGTGAGGTGATATCATGATAAAACGACTATTGAAAAAGGTATTTTCTATGCCTTCTATTCAATTACCGACAATTAAGATGCCCACAAGGGCTTTAGCTGAGAAGAGTTTATCATTTTTGAGTATAGTTCCTTTCAATAGAATAGGAAATGCGGTAAAATATATATTTATTGCTGCATTAATTAGCACGGGTATAGCTGGTTTAACTGCTGCATATGTACAAACAGTTCAACTTGTTGATCTAATTTTTACATTCCAAGCGGTAAGTATGGTATTAAGTATCGAAGCAGTATTTAATGGTATAACATATCTAAAAGAAAATTTGGTTACAACCCTTGCGGTTTCTTCTGGGTTAATTGCTACAGGTATGGTATTAAATATTCGCAATGTTGCCACGTTAGTAGCTAATATAAAGGCTACACCAATGGCAATTGTACGGTCACCAATCAAAACGTATAAAAAAATAACTGTCTGGAGAAACTGGCTGCTGGTTAAGATTGAATATCTAAATTCAGAGAGTGCTAAATGGAAGACAGCCTTTAAAATCATAATGTCTCCTTATTCCTTCTTGAGAATGATGGGGCTAAGTCCACAAATGGCTATAGGCTTGTTAGCACTTGGTGGTACGGCGGGTACTGGAGTCGTTGTGAACGAAACCGTTTTAGCGGACAGAAGCTTTACAAATGGAGATAGCGGAATATATGCTGCCCCATCTCTAAATCCTTCTCCCACATTGGAAGAAACAATGGCGTGGAGAAAAGAAAATAAAGAAGATAATACGTTAAGAATAGTCTTAGCAGACACTCCAGTAAGAGAAATTAAAATAGAGAATGTAACAGTAGGTACGGTTTATACCGGGTCTGCGATACCTTCATCAGCACATACTTCTGCTGGTGGTACTGCGGCTGCGGCTACAGCAGTATTGATTGGTGGAACAGTAGTAACTGGAGAGAATGCAGTCCCTACTTTTCTAGAGGTGGGCGAATTACTGATCGAGAAGTCGAGATGTACGTTTATGTATTTCGATAATATTACGGCGCATACGATTAACGTAATTGGAAACGCCTCAGACGGGCAGTCAATTAATCAATCACCCGGAACTTCCCGAATGCGGGCAGTCGGTGGTGGACATCATCAAGCTGAAGCGATGATCACTAGCGGTGGATCATATGATAGAATACATATCGATGCCCCAACCTCATCGAAAAATGGGAAAATAGATACACTAACTCTTTCAAATTTATATACTGAAGGGGGCGCATGTGTATTTGACCGGATGAAAATCGGCACATTAACTATTAAACTTAATGAAATAGGAGGAGGCGGTAATGCTGGTGCGGCTGATGGATTTGCTACTAAGGAATTTAAAATTGCCGAATCTGTCACAGCAGCCAACTGGAATGTTTCTGATAACGTTGAGGTAACTATTGCAGCACCAACTGAGACGGTGACTAACGAATAGGGAGGATTAATGGCGAATATAACTATTTTTACATCTAATGGTTGAGGTCCATGTATGGCAACCAAGTCTTGGTTGAATACACAAGGACACGAATTTACCGAATATAATATTTCAGAGAACGAAGAATACGCAAACGATTTAGTTAGAATGGGATACAGAGTTACACCAGTAACAGTAATTGATAAGGAGACAATGGTCGTGGGATATAACCCACGAAAATTAACAGAAGTTTTAGGATAGAAAATAAGGAGTTTAATAATGATTGGAAATATGTTAAGAGATAGAGAAGTTCAGCATATAGCAACTAAGGATGAGACAACACATACATGGCGTGTTTTAGATACATGGCATGATGATTTAAAAGTGTTAAATCCTGATGATGAAATTCCTGACGATAGCCCAGCCGTAAAAATATTAACGGAAGGCGAATTTATTGCAGTCGTAAGAGAGGCAACACGTTTAGGAACATTAGCTAATGCAACTTTTGGAACGGGAGAAGCAGAATATGAATCTGCAATTTTGGAAAAAGATCAGGAGATACAAAAATTGAATGAAAAAATTCTACTTTTAGAAGAAAAATCTCAAGTAATTGAAGAAACAGTTAATTCTAAAGATTATGAATTAAAAGAAAAAGCTATGGAATCAATTCTAAAATTAGTATCTATGCAAGATATGACTAATTTAGGTAGGGAATAATAAATGAAATTATCAGAATACATGCCAGAAGTGCCACAATTTGCTCAACAGATGACTAATTTAAACAGTCAAATTAATATGTTAGAGTTAATGAAGGCATCGACAGGGGGACCTGAAACAGGTTCTGGTCCTGCTATTGGTTTAGATCATGTAGTTAATACATGGGTTCGACACCAAATGGCTTATCGCCAACAGTTAGTACAGGATTTACAGACAATTGTAATGTCAGTACAGGAGATACGATCTCCATTGAATCACATAACATCTGAAGTTTTCAGGCGTGGACTTGAGTGGGAAGCCATTACAGACGATCCTGATACAGAAGAGAAGGATGTTTTAGATTCGTTTTTAAAGAACTGTAATAGTTTTTCACAGAGTTTGGAGGAAGTGTTACGGCAGTTCCACTTTGATTTGAACTCGATTGATGATGCGTTTATATATCTGGTTAAGGAGTACTATAGTGATGGTGAAACATTACGCTCCAAAGTTAAAGAGATACGAAGACTCAATCCAGCTTTGGTCGAATTCGACCTTGACCAAGCTGGCTTGCCTAAGAACGCTCATTTTATATGCCCAATACACAGAGAAGAAATCGGCGAAGGACCGGGGAAATGTGTCGAAGTCCAATGTCCGAGAGAACTGCAACCAGTTATGTATAAATACTATCATAGAAACCAACATGTGTATTTGCTGGAACACGAAGTTGTACATGTATCTAAGTTCTCTCCTTCAGAAACTTATGGCTGGAGTCCGATCCTTACGGTTTTTGAGAAGGGGTTAACTCTTATTGGTATGGATAAAAATCTATACCGTTATTTCTTTGAAAGGAAAATGCCCGCTTCCATGATCATGGTAACAACTGATGATCCTGAGAGCCTACGTAGAGAACGAGAGCATATTGCAGCCCAAACTAGAATGGACCCGAACTATATTCCTATGGTAGCGGTATCAGCTAGAAGTCAAAGAGGTCGAGTAGACCTTGTACGACTCTTCCATACATTGCAGGAAATGGATTACTTACCTGTTAGAGAGGAAATACGAGAACGGATAGCGGCTATGTGGGGTGTTACTCCAGCATGGCAGGGCGCACCAGAAGCCTTTGGTGGGTTATCTACGCAGACTCAGCAATTAGTTGTTATGAGTCGAGTGGTTGAATCTGATCAGAGGATAATAACAAATAAAGTTCTCCCTGCTATTCTTGACGCATTTGGTGTTCAAGATTGGATTCTTAAATTACCTAATCCTGAAGAAAAAGCTGAAGCAACTAAAATTAGTTTCCTTCAGCAACGGGCGCAAGTTATGCAAACAATGGCGGCTCTAGGATTTTTATTTACTTTGAAAGAAGATGGTGTTCCAATGGAGAATGCAGAATTTGTTATTCACGGTGAAATGGTTCCAAATGCTCAGATGCAAGCTGAAGGACAGGCTATGCAACTAGCTCAGCAGGAACAACAGTATCAGATGCAGCAACAACAGCAACAGATGCAACAGGCTCAAATGGCGGCAGCTGGAGAGGGCGGAGAGGAGTTACCAGCGGCTCCTGAGGGTGAGGCATTACTTAAAGCCGAGGGTAAGTTCAATGGGAGAACTGGTGGAAGGACTCCTGATTGGCATGATAAAGCCCCTAATGAAGAACGTGATATTGATGAGTATGCTGAAGCACGGGCTAAAAAAGCCGAGAATCGAAATTGGGGTATTACAGATGTTGGTGGAGGACATGCGCTAAATAAGACATGGATGGGTGATCTAATGCAGAAAGGTTTCACTAGCCCTATTATAAAAGAGGTTAGTTCAGATGGTACTAAATTATGGTTCTTACAGAACGGTATTGACTATGTAGCTGATCTCGGAACATCGGGAGTATTGGGAGTAGAAAAAGCTACCTTCTCAAACAACCGTCCAGAACGCCATAAGACACCAATTGATAATACACCATTAGTGACTGACATAACGGATGACGTTTAATGCCTATAAGTCAACGTGACGGAAAATGGTATTGGGGTAAACAAGGTCCTTTTGATTCTCGTAAGAAAGCTGAGAAAGTAGCACAGGCTGCTTATTCTTCAGGCTATACTAAAAAGGCTTCGGACCCATCTTCTCTTGGGAGTGCTAGAGGATTTCAAAGAGGGGGAACCGGAGATACTGATACAACCCCATTAACGGCTGCTGAATTGGCTCGTAAAGAAGGACGGGCTGTTCAAAAGTTTGGACCTTCTCAATTCGGACCTTACGCTAATCGTGATGCTTTAGAACGTGGTTCAGAAGAACCTGAGGGTTGGAAGGAAGAAGATGAGGATGAAGAGGAATCTGCGGTTAAGAAATTAGTTAAACGGACTGTTAAAATAACTGATCGTAATATGCCCAACTCTGTTAATGATAGTACTGGTCATCCCGGTATGCCTAGTAACTATCAAGGTAAACTAGGAGCCAAACGTATTGATTGGCGTAAAAAGAAGAACCCGGACTTTGAAAAATATGCCCGTGTTGGTACACCGACTGATACAGTATACTCTTCTTCAATGGATACAAATGCTGTTCAACTAAAGAAAGAATTATGGCTATCTAAGTTTATAGATATTTCTAGACAACGTGTAATTGCTTATATCCTAAAAGAGGATGAAGAAGATAAAGAACCTTCTTCTGAACCAGAACAAGTACAACCTTCTTCTGGTGAGGAGGATGCCCCGATGGGAACCCCTTTACAATGGGACACCGAAACGATGGGACCTCTACCTCCCAATCGGATCGAAATTGAATCTGTTGAGGAGGCTCCTAAAGGTACACGAATAATTGAAGGTCCACGAGGCGGGCTTTATTATATAGGTGATCCACTACAAAGTACTAATATAGAACATAGACAGTATGGTGATACTTTTAATAGAGTACGTAAAAAGTTTATGCGACATGAAAAAGCTATTGAGCAAGCCGAGTGGGAATATGAATCCCTTATATACAGCCAATCGTCTTATTTAGATGCCCATAAAGATTTAAAGGGTCTACGAAAAGGAAGCGGTGAATATTTAGATGCTTTAAGAATAATTAAAGATGGGGATGAAACGTATAAAGATGGAGAAAAACAAATTAAGGATGCACAAAAAAGGTATGATACAAAGATACAACAGTCTGAACCTATACAAATAGAAGGTATTAAGGCACTCTTAAAAATATTTACTACTTCTCCTGAAATTGATGGGGTTAAAATACCTGTTTCTCCTGATGTTAAACTACGTTATGAAGAGGCAATTGAAGGTACAGAGATGTTAGATTCATATGGAGCCTCTTTTAAATTAGCTTTAAAAGATCAAGCTACTAATGAATTTCTTGCCGGGGAACCGGGAAATCCTAATATTAAACTACGTTCTTTAGCTGACTTAACAGATGAACAACGTAAAGAAATGAGAACTTATGTACGTGGAGAAATGGACCGTCAAAATGAAGGACGGCAGTTAGGTGGAGCCTATACAGAATCTCGTAATGATATCATCCTAAATCCACATATGACAAAAGGATTGTTTGGAACTAAGATAGAAGATTATATGGAAGCTATTCATGCAATAACACATGAAGTTTTTCATTCTGCTAATCGTGATAGAGATAGGTATGCTATATTTGATAAGATGAGATATAGAGTTAAAGGAATGCGGGTCGAAGATAAAGATGGATCACACAATATTTTTCAGAATAAGTTTATGAGTCAATATGATATGCATCGTTATTGGAATACAAATGAGCCATATCAAAGATTTATAAATGAATGCCCGACAGAGATACTTACATTAGCAGCATTAAATAAACGATATAAAGATAAAGCTGGGAAGTCTAAATCGGCTAAGACATATGCTGAAGCTTCTAAGTTGGCTATGCCAGCAGGGGATGCTATAGGTGGTTATAAATCTCTTATGCCAACTTTTGCAAAATGGGCATTACTAAAGAATAATAATAGTCCGAAAGCTGCTAGGAAGGATATTGCTAGGATATTTTTTGAGGAAGATACGAATGTTCTGTTTAAGGATTTTACACATTTCTTAGCGGTTGGGAGCATTTCTAATACGTCAGGTAAATACTCAGGTCCGGGATATTCATCAAAGCAGGATACAACAGACCCTACTGCGACAGGATTAACGAGATCAGCTAGACATGTAGCTGATTCGTTTATGGCTAACTTCGTTAAAGTAGATACTGATAGATGGGCAAATGCGGATAAAATTACAGAGGCTGGCGGACTAGGTCCTAGAGTAGATGGTGTTGACATGGAGGACTATCTAAAGTATAATCTAAAAGATGAAAAATTAAATACTGTTGCAAGCATCAATGATGTTAAATGGTTATTATATGGAGAACAAGACAATGAATGAAGACTCAATGGGAAACGAAATATATGAAGCCCTTCTGGAACTATACCAGAAACGGGGTTATAATGATTTTTTAGAGATGTATAATGACGTACATCATCTAATGTCAAATCCACAAAAAGATACCTTAATGTCGGAGATTGATGCTAGACGTAGAAGCCTAACTAAAGAAGGGGCTGGTATGGGAACTGTCGCTACTACAGATAGTGGTGGACTTGGTTTTACTCCTACCTTTGGTGGTGATGGAACTAAACGTAAGAAACGATCTAGTGATGCAGCAGTCGAATTAGAAACATGGCTAGATAATCAATTATCAAAATCAGAGGAGCATGAATATCCTGTTAGAGATGGTGATGATAAAGATGTTCCACAGGCAGTCGAATTCCCTTCAGAGATGGATACAACTGCTGTAGAGACTCAACAAGACGTAATGACACAGATTGAAGAGATTAATGATCATGATAAAGATCGGCGTTCAAGGGAGTCCGACCTGTCATCGATGGTGAACCCTTCTGATGACCTACAGAAAATCCTTGACAAGATAGAAAAAGAGGAGTATGATAGACAGAATCCTGTATTAACTAAATCAATAGCATCTCCTATTTTACAGAAGGCAGACGATTTAGCAAAGGCAGGAACGCCCAACGCTTTTTTTGTAGCATTAAATAATACAATAGAAGAGCATAGGGCGAATTTAAAAGTAGAAAAGAATTTAGAACAGCAGGAGGTACATGATGACGATACTACATAAGTCCTGTCCAAAATGTGATGGGTCAATGTATTTGAACAGAGATAAAGATTTAAGCTGCTTTACATGTGGCAAAGTAATATATTTACAGGTAAGGAGGGACTATGATTCCAGAACAGGCAAGATTAGAAATCGTAAGAAAGAGACAGGCGGGACAGACGTGGACGGGAATAGCGAGGTGGATAGCGGAGGAGTACGGGGTGGACGTACATCGAACAACCGTACAAAGATGGTACGACAGGGAAATCTTTTCAGACGTAATAGATGAAGATTTATTAGAGTATGAGCATTCTGACAGAATTAAGTTAGATAAGAAACTACAAACTTTTAAAGCGGAGGCAACATACTGGAAAAAATTATATGAAACAGCAATCAAAAATTCGGTTAAGAACGAGATTTTTGAAGATTCGATACGTACTCTTACTCCTGCAATTCGTTCTGTGGCGATTCCTAAGGCTAGGAAGGTTCAGGGACAAAGCAGGGAGCAAACTGTGGTCGCTCCATTATCGGACACTCATGTTGGAGATAACGTTGAAAAGGACCAAATGGTCGGATTGAATGAATATAGTATAGATATATTTAACAGGCGTTTATATGGATGGGCTAATCAGTTGTTACAGCTAGTCGAACTAAGACGTAAGGCATCTCCGGTTAATAAATTAATCATTCCCATGTTAGGTGATATGATCAGCGGAGATATTCATGAAGAGTTAGCACGAACTAATATAGATAATTGTATGGGACAGATGATTAGAGGGGCAAATTTAATAGCCCAAGCTTTGATGTTCTTTGCCCCACACTTTTCAGAAATTGAAGTTCCTTGCGTTGTAGGTAATCATGGTCGTATGACTAGGAAGCCTCCAATGAAAGATAAGTATATGGATTGGGATTACATGTTATATCAATGGGTTGCAGCATTTTGTCGTGATCAAAAGAATATAAAATTCCATATTCCAAAAAGCTATGCAACAACTTTCGATGTATATGATCGAAAAGTATTAATTATGCATGGGGACTCTATTAATGGGGCGGGATCAGGAACCGCTATTCAGAATAGTATTACAAAGATGCGTTCTGTATTTGAGTATCAAAGAGTGCTTAGAGAAGAACTTGGAGTTGCTGGTAACCTTCCTGATAATTTTGATTCTGTTATGATGGGACATTTCCATCGAGTAGATGAAATTGATATAGGGACAGGTGAGATACATATATGTGGTACAATGAAAGGCGGTGACGAGTTTGCTTTGCAACGACTAACAGCGATTACTCGTCCTAAACAGATAGCTACATACTGGCATCCACAGTACGGATGCATTGGTAAAGAGGTATTATATTTAAATAGATACGATAATAGTACTGATATGTTTACTGATGTATTACCTGAATTGTGGGTTAATAATTAAATAACAGGAAATTTTACTATATATAGTATAATTTACTAATGGGGGGTAACTGTGGCTGATATAAGAAAACTGATGAAAGTACTTCAAGTACAGGTAAAAATTAAAATGCGTAGTGCCGTAACTAATCTTTCCAAAAAAGCTTTACAGAAGGCGGTGGACAATGTTCCGGGTAAAGATAATAATAGCCATATGGCTGATAATATTATTAATAGTCAGTTTCTGGAGGACAAAGGAAACCATATTCAATTTGGATTTCATCATTCCGATGCTGATGCTTTAGAACATGGGCGTAAATCTGAAGCTTTTTCAGGCACTTGGACGCAGAATGTGAAAGAACATATCAGAAAAACTAAAACAGGGACTGTGAACGTTAGGAAACAGAAGAGAGTCTATAAAAACTATCGTCCTATATTAACAAAAGATGGATGGCGAATGGTTAAGGAGTCTCCACAGATTAAAGCGAGTGACTGGTTAAAAAAAGCCGCTGATGAAGTGTTTACAAATGAACAAGTAGTTGCCGCTGAAGTTAAAAAATCACTAGAAAAATAGAGAGGAAACAATGAATGTAACAAAGGAACAGGAGTATGTAGTCGCTAGACACTCAAGAATGGTAGGAAAGGTATTAGATTTAGTAGAGGCATCATTGCCCGAAGGAACTCAATGTGAAAAGTTTAAAAAACTGGTTCAAGTTCCCTTATATGATTTCCGAAATGATATATTAAGAATGCAGACCGGAGAAATACCTGATCTAGACGAATAACGTTAGGATTTTTCTATACTTTTAGTATAATAAACTGTGTGGTTATTATAAAACTACATTAATTTTACATATAATTTATAAAAACTTTAATGGTCGGATGGCTAAGACCAACCGTTGGAGCAAATTTAGGAGGTGATTCCATGTCAGACGATGTAATATCAAGAGTGGAAAAGCAGATGGAGGGTACTAATCTTGCTTTAGCGGCAGTCGCCGAGGTTCTACAGAAGATGGATGCCCGTTTTTCAGCTGACGAAGATGCTGAACTAAGAAAGGCAGAGGACATGCAAGCCGAGGCAGAACATACTGCTCTGGTTAAAGAGATCGCAACGGCAGTTGTGAGTGTTATCAAAGCTGATAACGAACTTGGAGTCGATGGTACTAAGGTAAACAATGCCTCAAGTACTGGTAAAACAGCAGCAAATGCTGATGATTCCGAGAAAAAGGTCGCTCCTGATACTAAGACTGAAAATGTACAAGCTACGATTCAGGCTATGTTGAAAGGTGACGAAGAAGAAGACGAGTATCCCGCAGATGAAAAAAATGAGGAAGATGCTCTTAGAAAGGAAGGAGAAGAGAAAGATGAGGAGGAAGATCAGTATGCTAGAAAGGCTGCTGACGAAAAAGAGGAAGATGATGATGATGATGCAATGGCAGAGATGAGAAAAAGATTGGACGCTCTCAAGAAACAGGTAGCTGAATACGAAGGGAGCATGGAGAAGGCAATTAAGGTCGAAAGTGAAAACCGCTTGAGAAAGATGGGCTTTGCTGAAGACCGAAGTCTCGCATCCCCCCAGACACGACAAATCGTAGATGGGTTAGGAGTTGATGGTTCTGAACTTATTCAGAAAGGTCAATCTCCAGAGGATACCGTAGACCAACTCGCAAGTCTTTCATACAAACAATTGAGAGAAATGCAGACTCAACTAGAAGCCGGTAATACAGACGGGCTTCCACGAGAGTTAATAAATTAATTAAAACGAGAATTTTTAGGAGGAAACAATTATGGCTAACCCAAGTCTAAGTGAATATGTCGCTCAGTCGCAACGTGGTTTGTATAACTCTGTTTTCGGACCAGACTTCATGTCAAAAGCAGGAGCCTTACCGGGAACGAATTATACCGTTGACACAGCGAACTCAAGTGGTATATTCAATACTACATATGGACGAAAGGTGTGGCAAGCCCTAAATAACCAAACTCGTTTCTTCAATGCTATTCCCAGAACAGTCTGGGGAAATACAGCTGGTTGGAGGGTCAGGTCTGCCCGTGCTACTGCTACCGGAGCATCACGCTCTGGGGCGATCACGGAAACAGGTGAACTCCCATCCATAGATATTTCCGATGTACAAACGATTTCTAGTTTACCTAGAATCATTGGAACCACATTTGGTGCATCGGTTAAATCAGTCTTTACTGCACAACTTGAGGGTGGTGTAGGGGACGTGCTGGCATTGGAAAATGAGAATGCACAGCTTGACCATATCAAAGAAATCAACGAACAATTACTAGCGATGGCGGCGGTATCGCCTACATCAGGAACCACAACAACCTTTACTTCCCCCGGTGGTAAATACTTTAAAGCTGGGGATACACTACGCATGTGGGACGCTAACCTTAATGCGTGGGATACAACAGACCGAGTAATCGACTCTGTGAATCGAAGTACTGGAGTGGTTACTTTTACCGCAGCTGATGGCTCTATAGCCGCTGCTGATGGTGACGTATTCGCAGTTAAGAGCAGGGCTGGAGTTACTTCAATCGATGATATCGTCTGGACAGACGGTACTCTAGTCGGTGGAGTTACAACCCATACTAACTATACCGATGACAGCGGTGTCGGAGTTTATGATATAACTCTTGGCAGTAGGGTTGCTGGCGGATGGAACGCAGCTGCCCACATTGACTCTGCTAACGGTGCTGGTAGGGCTTTAGACCTTGCATACATTGATAACTGTATACAGAAGATTCGTGAAAATGGTGGAGAGCCTAAGTTAATACTTATGGGTCACGACCAGTATTTTGCGATGGAAAGAATCCTGCACGATAAACAGAGGTACATGGGACAGGAAGAATATCAAGTAGGTGTTGGTTCGGAAAGAACTTTCCCCGGCACAAAAACTGGTATGGTTCTTGCTACCTATATGGGAATTCCAATTCTACCAGATGCGGACGTATCCCGTTCCGTTGGAAGCGATAACGCTTTAGACGGTTCTCAAATCTATGTTTTGGATACAGACTATATTGAAATGGCTGTAGCACAGCCTACGCAGTATGTCGAAAACCGAGACTATTTCGCTGCTAACTCTCTCGTAGTAAGAGGCTTACTCTATACTATGGGTGAGATGCGCTGCCGAAATCTCTGGGTCCAAGGCAAAATAATGGACTTAGCACCAACTACATAGTAGTTGTTTTTATGGGGGTGGGGGATAAAATCCCTACCCCCTTTTTAACTTTCTAATGAGGTAACAAACAATGTCCAATAACCAAGAATTGCCAATAAAAATGGCAGTATATATGGAGAGGTTGGATGCATACATAGAAAGTCAAACAGTTTTAAACCAAACTCTAAGTGAGCGGATAGAAAAAGTACAGGATGAAATTGATGATGTACGATTATGGAAATCAAAAGTAGTAGGAATGAAGACAGGACTAATGGCTGTTGGGCTTCTTATATTGCATACTTCCGCAATTATGGCGAGTTTTATCGGAATAATTCATTTCGGAATCGAATAGGAGATTTATAAATGACCACAAGACATACTGATGCGAAGACTTGGGATAGGGAGTTATCTACACGACAATCTGTCCACCCAATGTCTCGTTACACACCTGTAAGCGGAACTGCAAGTACTACAGCCGCTAACATATTTACCGCAGAGACTCACAGTCCAGCGGTTAACCAAGTACTAAATCCCCGTATAATGGGTACGAATGTAGATGAGTTCGTAGCTTCTGGGTCTGCCCGACAAAGGGATAACACATATGCCGACCTAGGCACATATTCTTTAGAAATTAATCCAGCCAATCTTGCTGCTAATGAAGGCGTATATTTTGACTTGAGTGGCGTTGGTTATAGTAACGAGGGGATGACTATTTCGGCTCAATGTACAGTAAGAGGGACTAATGGCTCAGGAACTTTTAAAATAGAGATACTACCAGCAGGAGGAACTCCCGGAACAGATGCTTTAGCTACCTCTGCTACATATAGCCTTACTACTAGTTTTGCTAATGTAAATGTTCAATACTCTATTCCCGGTGGAACTGCGGCTAGTACCTATAGAATAGCTTTTGTTTCTCAAGCACAACACGATAATACATATTATATCGATAAAGTAATGGTTGAAGTTAGATCAGACACACAGCTTTCTGATTATGTTGATGGTGATTTAGGTATTGGATATAGTTGGGAAGGACCTGTTAATGCGTCAGCTTCAAAACGTAAACCCGGACATGCAATTATTAAAGGAATCAAAATTATGAATGATACTGGTTCTAATGCAATATATGTAGCTTTAGATGCTACAGCGAGTGCTACTACTGGAATCAAAATAAATGGTGGAGAAACACTAGATACACAATTTCCTATAGATTTTCGTGAGAAGGTGTCTATTATCTCCGCTGCTGGAACGCCTGCATATCATGGCGTTATTTGGGGTACGCATTACTAAGGAGTCTATATGACCACGACAGCATGGAATATGAAAACATTACCCACTAATACCGAGTGGTATCAATTCGTAGAAGAAGATGCTAGTATTACATTATTAGAAAAACAAATTGGACGTACTTCAGTTAAGAGTATAGCCAAGGCTTTAGATGAATACATGAGATTGTTTAAGGCTGGATTTGCTTCCAAAGGTGAAATACTAACTTTACATCGGGCCTTTCCTGAGAACGAGGAGTTTCAAAAGGCTTGTACAGATTTTGAACATGATGAAGTTATTGTCGTTGGCGGTCCTGCTTCTGTTGAAGTGATAGATCGTGAGGGGCATATGATTACTAATAAAGCCTTAGATGATGCTTTTAACAATTACATGGGTAATTTCCGAACTCGTAACGCTATGGTGCTACATTCTGATGTACAAGTTGGGTGGGCATTACCAGCCTATATTACAAAGAGTGGACAAATCTTTAAGAGTGGTGTAGACGATAAGGGATTATTTTTTATTACTGAATTAAGAGATGATACTAAAATTGCAAAAAGGGTAGCCGAACAGGTTCATGACGGTAAGTTAGGTTCTTACTCAATTGCTGGATCGGCTACTGCCACACAAAATATTGAAAAGGGGCTAATGAAAGTCTTACAGGTGGATGCGATGGAACTTGCAGAGGTTACCATCTGCGAAAAGGGTGTGAACCAAGAGGCTCGTTTTGATATAATTAAAGCTGAGAATTCTGCAACACATTCTTGTGTAGATGGTAGCTGCCTGATCTCAATCGAGAAAGAGCATGGAAAGGCTTTTCTACTACCTCCTGATGATGCAGGACTACGAGAGGCAACACCTCCAGAGATGGAAGCAAACATTAACTGTAGTTCCTGTCACTATTATACCGGAGGGGCTTGTTCTATAGTTGCAGGGGACATAGCTGAACAACAATGGTGTAAACTATATAAGACACATGAAGAAGGTAAACCAGACCAATTTGATCGAGATGAAGGACCTAAAAAAGTATTGGAGATAACGCTTATGGCAAACGATAATGGTGAGATAGATTTTAAGAAATCCTTTGATGGGTGGATGAAAATTAATAAGGAATGGGGAACGGAGGAAGTTCAGATAGAAGGATTTCATGGATTAATTAAAGCTAATAAGAAAGAACCCTATTCTAAAGAATATAAAGAAAAATATGGACATACTGAGAAATTACTAAAGGGTGTTAATAAGACTGATCCACGATATAAAGTAGATGCTTTGAGTGGTGAATCTTTTACGACACTTGAAAATATTGCTGGACGTGAAGCCGAACATCATCAACTTCTACGTGAGTATGGATTCCCTTCAGAGCAACCGCCTGAAGGAATGAGGTATACTCCTGTCGTAGAAATAGAGACAGATGATTTCGGATACCCTATAAATAATAAACCGCCGTGGATAGTAAATGAGGCGGGCGAACATTTAGGTGATAGGCTCGATGAAGATTCTCCTGAGTTTAAGTATTCGGAAAAGAATGCTAATAGAAAGAAGAACCCATCTATTTCTATTACAAAATCATTCTTAAATTGGATATCTAAGGAGGATACTTGAGAAGAATCTTGACAGCAATCGTTGATTGGTTTGTAGGCAGTATAACAAAAGGAAGTAAGGATTACTACACAACCGTAAGATATTGGGAGGAGATAGAACATGTCACTCCCAAACAAATTACACCGGAAATTTATAGAAGGGGTTGGTGGTAGACCAGACGAAGGAGGGAAAGAATATGATAGGAAAATTAAGACCACAGATATTAGTAGCAATTATATGTGCTACTCTTTTTAGCATCTTTGCTCTATGGATGGGTTATAAGATGGAAGCAACAGAGATTGTTACCGCTGTTATTGGAGGCATATTTGGATTCTTAGGTGGCGTATCACTAAAAGTATTAGAGAATGAATGACGAGTTTTCGGAAAGAGTATCAGAATAAGTGGAGGGATCGAATGACAACTTGTACTTGTATAATAAATGGGCATTGTATGTGCTACCAGATGGGTGTAGGGGATCGATGTGAATGTGAGTTTGAATGTGCTTGTTATGAATGTGATAATATGCAAACTTTTTTAATAATTAACAATGAAGAAATGGCAGCAGAGATGGAATGTCCTTGCGGAGGAAACTGCCAATGTGGAGGATTTGAAGAATGAATGGATTAAATTTAATTAATATAGCACTTCTATATTTCCAAATGAACATGGGAACATCGAAAGATGCTAAGTTAGTATTGGCGGAAGGGATGGATGTAATGAATTCATTGGTCGCTGCTACTAAAGATAAAAAGATTACTAACGCAGAGAAAAAAGCATTGGCTAAAGAACTAAGGCAGTTTTCTAAGGCTGCCATTGATATGCTTGATAATATAAACCTACCAGATTAGAATCAGAATTGCATGAACTACGTTATTATCGAAGCGTAG
>Ga0209128_1000477_pt1 | contig 29929 bp, 30 predicted proteins | sample ETNvirnome_6_100_FD_184072 | JGI IMG/M metagenome (GOLD analysis project Ga0209128, IMG submission 184072) | Marine viral communities from the Pacific Ocean - ETNP_6_100 (SPAdes) (version 2) | ecosystem: Environmental > Aquatic > Marine > Oceanic | place: Pacific Ocean | collected 2013-06-19 | reverse complement strand
CTATTCCACCAGAACATCCTTATAAAGAACAAAGGATTTGCAAGAAATGTGCTATAAGAGAGCACGGAAAACGTAAGAAACTAAAAGATATCATAAATGAAAGGACAGAGCGATGGCTAAAAAAGCAGAAGTAATGGAAATTAAGACACCATATCCTAAAAAAACTAAGAAATCTGATACTGATTTTATTGGGAATGAACTAGTAAAGCTAACTAACAGGGTAAATGAACTTGAACTTAGCTTGGAATCAATGAGATTACAAGTGAATAAAGTTACAGGAAGAATGGGTCTATAATGGAAGGTGATTCATTAAAATTCAACTTTGAAATAGCTTTAGAAAAGATTGATACTTTAACTAAACAAAATAATGAATTATTAGATACCATAGACCGATTAGAAATTCAATTAAAAGAAACTGCATCAGAATTAAATGACAGAATAGTAAAGCCACTTACTGTAGATGATTTACGTACAGAAAGATTTAATAATGTAAATAAAGAAGCTGATGCTGCAATGAAACGATTCACCGCCAAAATAAGAAAGGAGTTAAATAATGCCAAGTCCAAGCAAAGCAAAGGGCAACCGGTTTGAGAGAGAAATAGTTAATACAGTTCTGAGTTCAGGATTCAACAGATGTAAGCGTGCATGGGGTAGTAATGGTGCTGCCTTAGGTATGCATGAAGAGGTTGATGTCCTAATGGGAGACGATTTTAAAATCCAAGCAAAATGTAGGAAGAAATTAGCATCATTTCTCGTACCTACTGAACATGTAGATGCAGTTGTATGCAAACAAGATAGAGGTGAGACCCTTATTATTATGAGATTCGATGATTGGTTAGAAGAAAGATTCATTTGTTCAATGCCGGAGGACAGGTAATGGAATTTGGGAACAAATATGTTGGATGTAGTCTACATAAAGATTATTTAAACATCTACATATATCCTGTTGGTATTGAGTTACATTTCTTTAACGAAGATGCTGAGTTAAGCCTTACAATATGGCCTTTACAAATAATGTTTGGATTAGGTCGTAATCGAAGCTTATTTAACGGCTAGAAAAGAGGAGAAGCGTAGGTAGCATAACATCTCCATGTTACCTACGCATACTTTCAAGAACTGCTAATGCTCTATCAACATTAGTTTGTTTCTTCCTTTTCTGTTTCTTAGGAGTTCTTTGAAAGATAAATTGATTTGCAGCTTTAGTATATTGATTAGGATAAAGTTTTAACCAATGAGTAATAAGATCTCTACCTCTACCAGCTTTGAGAGAGGGATAAAGCTTATTCTTAGTTACACCCCATGCAGTAGACCATTGATAGGCAGCATACATAGTAGATAGTTTATCACTATCGTCTGCAAAGTCTACATTTCCAAACAAAATCTTATTTAAATCACTGTGATCTATATCTATAATCTCATTAGCTACGGCTAAATGCTTTAATGTTCCGAGAGTAGGGCCAGTAAACTCAGACATAAGTCCAAATGTACCTTTATCTGGGTTATCAAATTGAGTAAGATCATCCATAACACGCTGTACACGCTCTATACTTTCATTTTCAATAATATTAGTAAAGTCTGTATTAGTTAAGGCTGATGCTAAAGCTACTCCAAGTGATACACCTGCATATCTCATGGCATACTGTATTTCTTCTGATTCTAATCCCTGTTTTGCAAGTATGGATTTATGTATACCCTTTAAAGCATCATAATGTGTTTCAAATAAAGACATAGGATAATGTAGTAAGTGGAAAGCTACTTCAGATCCCGCACCAGCAACACCTGAACCTTTTTTCATTATCTTTCCATCTTGAATTTCTTCAATAGTTCTCCACTCACCACGTACAATCTTTGATTTAGCATGAGCTGCATATTCGTATGCCCAGCTATTAACCATCTTTAAAGCATATGCTTGAGAGAATGATTTTGCTTTATCTGGAGGATAGCCATCATTTACAAGTTTGGTATACTTTCTGTGGAATGCAGTTCTAAACATCCACTTACGCTGACTATTTTCTGTAAGTCTATGGAAAAACAGACCCTTATCTAATGTCCAATTCATTCCTTTCTTTAAAGCATCCCTAACTGGAGTGCCATCTATAACAATCTTACCAGTAAGAGGATCAAAGTCTACCTTACCAGATTGTAAATCTTTCTTAGTAATAAGCCCTTCAGTATATAGCTCCTTTGCCACATCTGTGAATAAGAATCCAGCTTCTTCTTCAGCTCTCTTTATTATTTCTTGAAACTCTCTATCATGAGACATAGCTTTACGAGTAGCATTTAAAGCCCCTATACCTACTCTGCTATAAAAATGGACTGCACTAGCTGCATTCTTAACAGCTCCTGTGATATTAAGTCCCATCGTTCTTGCTGTAGCCAAAGAGTTAAGAACAGTGACTGCTCCATTTGCCCAATCAGGACGTCCAGAAGCACCCTGTGTGAAAACTGTGTATTCCTCATCAATAAATCTCCTTAATCCATTCTGAAATTCTACATCAGACTTGGGAAGATGTTTTAAAGCATCTAGATATGTAATCTGAGTCCTTATCATCTTATTAAATTGAGCTGCTTGATCTCCATATTCTTTTAGAACAAAGAGAGGATCTTTCTCCCAATACTTGTCTAATAATGGATTAGTTCTTTGAGCATGTGCTGGTATTTTATTAATATCAATCTTAGCAATAACATTATCTACCACGTCAGCAAAAGCATAATCCCTGCTAAGAGTATTAGCATTCATAGCTTTAGATAAATTTTCCTTGATCTGCATTATAGTTTCAAACTGTACCTGTGGAAAATAACCACCTCTTTCGTTACCAGCTGTTATATCTACAATAGAATCTTCAATAATATCAATCATCCTTCTTGCTTCATTACTACCAGCTCTTGCTTGCTTAATATCTGTACCATTTGTGTACTTTAATGCAATAATTTGTTGTAATCCTCTAAGACCATTAGTAAAAACCTTACTCATATCACCTAAATTAGCCCTTGCTTTCTCTACAGCTTTATATACATGAGAATTATAACTTGTTAGATCTCCAGCTTCATTTCTATAACTAGGCTTACGTGCTTCCTTGAAAGTATCGTTATCCATCTGAGTAAGTTCAATAAACTCTCTGATAGTTTGTCCTTTATCACTAGCAACAAAACTTTCTATTTTACCAACAAACTCAGCTTGTACATGCTCATTGGGATCTGCATCAGCCATTTCTTTTCTCAGCTCCCTAAGCTCTTTAGTAGCTAAATCTTTCTTACCACCATGTATAGATATATACGCATCAAGCATATGATTAGCAATAAAGCCATTAGATGTGAGAACTTTGTTAATCTGAACACGTTCATAATTAAGAATATCATTTAATTGTAGGTAGAATTTCCTTGAAGTAGGATCCTGCTTAGATATACCTTCAGGTACTATAAAGGCTAAATTGCTGAATTTTCCACCTAAAGCATTGTCAAAAGAATCAATTTCTACCTTAATACGCCTATAATCTCCTTCAGTTAGAGGGCTATCAGCATCCCAAGGCTTTTCTAAACGCTGTTCTATAAGCCATTTAAGATTATCGACAGAAGATTTGGCATCATAATCTTTCCTTCCACCAAATCTATCCACTATATTCTTCTTACCAATCCAATAGTCATACATTTCGCTCATAGCGTCCATACGTCCTTCTTTATCCTTATTGGTTGGATTACATAATCCCATTTAAACTCCTTTAGGTTTCAAAATTTGATACGCTGGGTGGGGCGACTTTTCATTTTCAATTTGAAAACTTTGTATATATAGCATAACTTTTTCGTTAACTTTCATTTAGCAAGGTTCACCTGTCTGATCAGTCTGGATCTTCCAGAACTCTCCCTTCTTAGGCGTCCTACGTATTGGTACCTTATTTCCATCCTTATCTATAACTGTCTTCACTTCTCCCCTTGATCTAGGTATAATACCATCCAACTTAGCATCCAGTGTTGGTGAAGCAAAGAATAAATTAAGATGTTTAGCTAAAGACCTAACAGGATTAGCCATATTACCTAGCTGCGAGTAGTCAAATCTATCCATAGTGCTCCTATCATAGCTACTAATATCTACTTCTGTATCTTTACCGGCAGCATAATGCTCAACATCTTTTACTAATTGTTTAACAAAAGCATGATGTCCATTATTCTCTGCCCATTGTAGGAGTGTTTTATATAAATGTTCATTAGTTTTATAGGCAGGCATCTCATGACCTTGAGCATCTTTATAGTATGATGATGGTGTAACTTGTGGTTGTAATAAATATCTAAGTAACATATTCATAGGATCCTGACTTTCAACAACATTATCTTTCCACCGCTCTACAAATTCAGCTATAGCTCTAGCTTCTTTGGCTTGCTCCAAGGCATAAAGTCCCTCACTTAGAACACGATTAGACATAGCATCTTGTACTGTTTTAATATAATCCATGCTGATAGATGCTCTCAGTCTACGTACATCATCTCTAAAATCAGATACATTCTCTGTCTTTATAAACCTTTCTGGTTTGACATCATTACCATAGGTAGCTTTAAATAAAGCCTGACTATATCTGGCTTCATTGCTACTCTGAGAAATACGTTGTTTAGGTTTGGAGTCTATTATATATGAGTAGCCAGCTCGTGTAATTATAGGCTTACTATTCATATCAAAGTTACCTACAAACTCAAGCTGTCCATAATCTAAACGCTTCTCTCCATCTATCCTATGGTTATAAAGAGTAGGCTTCTCATCTTTATTAATAACTTTAACATCACCTCTAACACGATAGACAGCAACCTTCTGACCTTTCTTAAGGTGATTAAAAGGCATCTTACCTTTCTTTTTAGGGGAAACAATCCGAGAATCGGGACGATCAATAACCATATCTTTAGCTATCTGATTGTCCATTATATCCATAGCAGCCTGTAAATTACCGAGCCTTCTCTGTAATTTCTCCACCTTATCAGGATTAGCAAACCGTTCTGCTCTAAAATATTCAAGAGTTCCCATCACATTTCTGTGCTGTCTTTGTATCAACTCTCTAAGTATACCATTATTTAAACCATTTCGTATAGCAGAAGATACAGGCTGAGAATCAAATGATACAATTGACATAGCATTGCCTGCCTTCTCTAAATTATGTGCTGCTATCACTGGATCGTCACCAAACATACGAGCTGTCTCTACAAAACTTTCAATACTCTTCACAAAGAACCCTGCTTTATTATACATCTCCATGTTTCCACCATCCAATCCTTCATAATTAGCATCCCAAAATGCATTCTGCTTTAGAAGACCCTTCATAACATGACCACCTATAGACATATCAAATGCAGCTTCAGGGTTATCAGCTGGAACCTGTCTATGATCAAAGCTAAATATCTGCTTCATTATACTAGTATGCTTACCTTTTAACATATCAAAATACAATCTTGTTCTTCCAGAATTAGAATCTCCCAATCTCTTGACATCATAAGTGTCACCATAAAACATAAAGGCATGTTCAGCTGCTAACTTTGATCGTGCCCCGTCATGATCACTCATGCGACCTATTTTTCTAGCTAACTTAGTAGCTAAATAAGAAGTTGGATTAGTAAAGAAAGCTCTCATATCATAATAAGCATTCTTAATTTCAAATGGTTCTGGAGAACGACTACCTTTTTCATCCCAAGTATCATTCTGTATCATATTAGATTTCTTTAGAGTCCTGAGTATCTCATAGAATATTTCTTTCTGCAATCTTGTCTTACCAAAAGCAGGGTCTTGAAAGAATCCAAGTCCCGGTTGATTATGCTTATCAAATACTGGATCATCAGTAGGTTCTGCAAACTTTTCACTATGGCCAAAGAATAGGAAATCTCTCAACTTCTGCTGGCTTTGTATAGCTTCATGAATACCACCATGAATATCTAAAGCATTCTGAATAGTATCATAAAACTTATCCATAGTCTTCCATTCATCTGAACTCATTTTGTTACGAGAGATCATATCTTTAAGGAGGGGATTACCATCCATATTAAAACCTAATCTATTCAGCCAAGAGATAGCATTCCTTGCTCCTATCACCTGACCTACCATCATCTGTGCTTTGTGTAGCTTGGCAGCATAATTATGAAAGCCTACTTGCTCTCCCTTTTCTCCTGCTCTACCATTCTCACCAACACCAAAGATATTTATGTAATCTGAATTAAGAACTTCACCTCTATCAAACATTCTAAAGTCATCCTTACGACCATTCTCTTTAGCGAATGCTTCAAATACTTCCCAAGGTAATTTAGTATGTTGGAATAAATGATCTCCATCATTATCTCTCTGCATTATAGTACGAAGATCATGTACATTAACTTCAGTAAGCCCTTCCATATTATTTAATATTTTTTCTACACGGAATATAACCTTATCATGTCCAACAACTGGTACAGCATGAGACATAAGTCCAAACTGCATTTTAAGAGAAGCATCTACAGGCATATCAAATGTACTTGTAATTCCATTCTTCTCTTTAGTTATAGTTTGACCATTCAACAATCTAAACACATCAAAATAATTAAGATCATGTTGTTTTACTTTAGTCATAAGATCTTTAAGTTGAGCTTCAGCCTTTACTCTGCTAGTAGATTCCATTGAAAGATTAGCATCACGATAAGCATCTACACCTCCAGCATCTGTGCCTTTATACAATACATCTTTACCAACTCTATCATAAAATGTGCTATGGAATTTAAACTTACCATTTTCTATACCAATCACTACATCCACACCATTACCATCTCTAAATATAAATCTTTCACCCTCAAGATTAGATCCAATTCCATTCCCCAGCTGTCTTCCAGCAGTATGCTTATTAAGACCTATACCACCATAATTTACAGTGGCTCTATCTATCTGCTCTCCAGCTATACGTATATTTTTAGCTGTTGTTGGGTCAAACTTATATCCTGTTGCATGTAACTCTGCATATAAAGGTACTGACAATTTTCCATCAATATTAGGTACGATAAAGTTATCTTCACCACCTTGTTGATTAGGTACCTTACCTAAGTGTTTGTAGTTTGAGCTCCGTAACAGCCTTCTAAGAGCCTTTTGTACCAAAGGGTTGTTAGGCATAGCCCCGTACTCAAAAAGTAGCTTAGAGAGGCCAGTATCGCCCTTATCCAGTGGGTTACCCTCAGATTGTCCTATTTCATACAGCCATTCAGCTAATTTTGCACCATCTTTATGAACTGTATTCCATTGTACACCAATTTGTTTCAGTTTAGCTTCAAATCCCATCCATGCAATAGCTTTATCTATTGCTGCTGGAGACTGAAAGTCAAAGATAGAAGGAGATATAGCTACGCCACTTTCATTCTTAGATGTGAATGATATCCCAAGACTCTCAATAGGCATTAACATTCTATTGCCATTGCCAAGATTTTTTATTGAACTCTGCCATGCGGTACCAGCTCCAGACATATCATAAGCTGAAAGCTTAGAGCCATTCATAGCTGTACCATCATAAGTTTTAGCAGCTGTTTCTCCAAGTAATATGTCTACACCATCAGGCATGTGTGCTGCTATCTCTGGATGATAAATCATATATCCTTTACCAAGCATTTGATTACCACCTACAGCAAATATAATTGTCTTAGCTCCGTTAGGGCTATTAGTAAAGTCCGTATCAAGCATACCTTTCTGAGCCATAACAAGTTTCATCACTCTTTCAGATGCAAACTTAGCACCATCGAGTAGAGAAGCCATAAGGCTAGGCATATTATCTAAAGATCTCTGCTGTGCTTGAGCTAGTTCCTTAACTAAACCAGATGCTTGATTTCCTATAATTTGTAGCTGTCCCATTGATATATTTTCTATATTTAATGGATGAGATTTGTCCCCTTCTGCTAATAAATCGCCAAGAACACCTGCAACAAAGCCACCATTCTGTAAAGCTTTATCAGCTATATCTCTAACCTCTGTATTGGGATGATGATTTTTCATCCAGTTTAATACTTCAGGTCTCATTGGTTGAGTAGTACCACCATCAGATAGGAAGCCACGTTTATACATGTTAGCCTGTATCTTGGCAAGAGTTTGAGGTCTAGCATCTCCAGCATACTCAGCAATCATTTGATCGATAGCACTTCTCTTTCCAGCATGTTCAATGTAAGGTAAGAGCATTTTCAGTTCAACCATATGTCGTGAACTATTAGAAGCAGTCTTTAGATGTTCAAACATTCCTTTGAAAATGTCACGCTCTTTACCAGAATATCTATTTAAAGCATTGTCATACCAAGCTTCAAACTCTGTATCCATAAGCTTAAGATTCTTTTCAGTGCCTATAAACATCATCTTATCCATAGGAGATAAGCGTAGATAGAATACATAGTCAGTAGGATTCTTAAGGATTTTTCGTATATCTTTTTCACTTAGACCGGGATCTATAGATTTAAAGCCATCAAGTATGTCTTGAGTAATCTTATCAGTACGAAGAGCTTCATTCAAGAACTTCTGTATCTGATTTGGACTATCAAAACTACTGATACTTGCGTTCCTCAGTCTGCCATCACCAATATCAATGCTCATTGTATCATCTATCCAATGAACTTTATATCCCTTATCATTAAAATACTGAGTATTGGGATGTTGTATGTGTGGAGCATTATTATTAAACTCAAGGATACCACGCCTCTTGCCATCTTTTGTGATGCCAAGTATCTTTACTTTATTAATAGGCTTAGAGTTTAGAATATTTGTTAAGAGTTCAACAGCATCCTTCTCTCTAAACTTCCTCCACTCAGCCTGCTTCTGAGCTAAGGTTTTCTTTGCAGGATCTTGAGCAAATATCTGCTCACGTACATTCTCAACTAACGCTTTATATGGATTCTGGGCTACAGCAATCTTAAAGCTTTCATCTATCTTACCATCCTTATCGACAAGACCATAATCTTTTGCTATTTCTATTGGACTACGATGATGCTCATGTGTTTTATATCCAGCTTCAAGGGCTTCAGCCATGCGGACACCATCTTCATTAAGGGGGTGATGTTCATTATTAAGAATAACCTCACGATTAACACGCTCATTAATACCTTCTAATAATTTAATAGCATCACCAAAGAAACCCTTCTGGTTTATTTCTGTAATAAGTTCGGATAAAACCTTAACACCTTTACCCTTTTCTCCCCTGTAAGTTTCATACCATTCTCTTGACATATCTTCTATAATTCTCATAGTATGAGACTTATCAAGACCAAGCCCAGCCTTACCAGTAGAAGAAAGATTCTCCAGTTTGACAACAAGATCTCTTAATTTATCAACGGACTCATGTTCTCTAGCATATAATTTAGATAAGGTAGTTTGAAGTGGACGGGTTAAAGCATCATGTATCCCAAACTCATCACCAGATAACTGTTCTTCTTCTGTAAGAATCCTTTTCTTACCTACATTGAACTTACGTGTCTTAGGATCAATAGAATCAATCAAGGTATGTAGCTGGATGATAGCCTGACCAAGATCGTCCTTACTTTCCTTGGTTCTAGCTACTTCTTCTAAGGACATAAGCTTATCTTTTAAAGCATGTATCTCTCCAATAGGGTCTTTAACAGGAGCTTTATTACTAACTGGATCTAATGTCTCAAGAAGGGTTGTAACTTCATCATGTAATTCATGTATTCTCTGCCTCATACCCCTAGACTTAGCACTAATCTCCTGAAGAACTGCCTGAGTATTAACAAGCATATCTGCATACATCTCATTGCCAAGTAGCTTTGCAGCTTTGAGATAATTACTCATATCTACTTCTTCAAGCTGTCTCCTGCCACTCTCAGTAAAAGCCCAATCAATTTCCTTAACAACATCATCACCAAGTACCTGTCTAATAGTACTTAATGCTCTTTCATATTCAGCCAGCTGTTTCTTAGAAACCTTACCCTTCAGTTCCTGCAGCACAGCCTCTTTAGACGGCATATTAATAGAGCCATCTTCACCCGGTAGTACCAAGCCATGATCAGACATGAAGCTAATAAGATTTATAGCTCTTCTATCAAAGCCACGCCCTTTGTACATTCTTTCTATATATAATTTCTTAGTATGAGTAGACCAGTTCTGTTTCCATTCAACAGGGAGGCTTTTAAATATATCATTCCATTTTCTTTGTACTATAGATAATCCTTCAGCATCTATTGTGCCCTTTTCACCAGCATCTTTTCTAGAAGCACCACCCAATGCATTCTTTCTAAGATCAAATAATTGACGAAGATCCTCAATATTTTCTATTATCTTTTCGTTAGCAGCCTTCTCTTTGTCAGTCTGAGGATCTTTAACCAATCCTTTGATAAGATTTTTATATGAATCTATAGAATTAGCATACCTACCATCACTTAATTTAAATAATGTATCTAGATTCTCTGTAAGAATATGATCTGCTGCTGGATCTCCAGATGGAAACTTTCCTTGAGATATATTATATACTCTCTCAGCAGCTTCGACATTCTTAGCTTGCTTGAAGAAATCAAACATTGGATTTTCATTAACAGGATCTCTATAGATATTCTTATCACCATACTCTCTACCAAGCACATCCATGTGCTCATCAATAATTTCACGAGTTCTTATATTAAATTCTTCTTCAGATAAGCCACTCTTCTTAACAATCTTTTCATAATTTATAATTTCAGACTCACCATCTATACCAGTCTTAACACTAGCTTCATTAATATCCCTTAAAGCATCCAGTACTCTATTATAGGTATTAGCATCATCAATATTCTTTCCTTCTTTATTAGATAATATATGACTACCAGTAACTCTACCATCTTCAGTTACAGAAACACCATAACCAAGTTCACTACCAAGAGCAGACATCATCTGCTTATATATCTCAAGCCCACGCTTTGCAGGCTCAACAGTAAGTTTAACTAAAGCACCTTCATATCCTATCTCATCAACTGTAGTACCATCTTCAAACTTGATACCTTTCAATTTATGAGCTAGATTGTTTAGAGTTTTAGCATCAAGATTTTCTACTTTGATAGGTTTGAAATTTGGATCAGCTTGATTCTTTATTACATTATATAAATTACCAAGATCCATAGCCAAACTGTGATCGGGATTACTAAAATCCCTACCGGATGGTCTGGATTCAGCATTCTTTAACTCACCATCAAATATATTTACAATTTCCCGACCCACTTCATGTGTACCAAGAGCAAGACCCATACCTTCATAGACTGCTTTACCATCATGAAATCTAAGAACATTTTCTACATTCTTAGTATCTACGCCAAGCAAATGTAAAGCTTCATGGTAAGGAGTAAAGTCTGCAAAGTATGCACGTTGCTGTTTATGACCCCAAGCACCCCTACCTTTAGTCATTACAGCAGACATGAACATATGTGATGCTAGTTCAGGGCCTTCCATAGAACCCCAAGCATCCTTATCAAGTACCCAAGGATTCATAGCAAGAACACCTACACCCATTCTTGGTATAGATTTACCTAGATCTTCTAGAAATCCGGGGCCCCATTTCTTTAAGAGCTCTTGATTAACAGTCTTATTCATCTTATTAAGTAGAGTATGAACATCAGCCATCTTCATTTTAGGTAAAGCTCTCTCTATTTCTTCAGCACTTTTGTATATTTTACCGCCTGCTTTCCAATGAGCATCACCTAACTTACTCCTGCTCAATAAATCTTTCTTAGATCCACGTACCATAAGTCTAAGCATATTCTTAACTACATCTTGACCATGTGTTTCTTCAATGGCTTTATAGTTAGTATTCTTAAACTTACCCATATAAGCCTTAACACCAGTAGATACATTGGCTACACCACCCCATTTAATCATTCTTATAAGTGGGAAACCAAGTGACATCATACCTGCATGGCTTAAAGCTCCACTAGCATCAAAGTCTTCACCGTTAGCAATAGCCTTAATCTTACCAGATATTAACCCATGAGTACCCATCATCATCAGATCTTGTGCTGCCATGCCTAGATATTTAGATAGAAAGCCACCAGCCTTAAAAGGAATTAATCTATTATTAACTAAACCACGAGTAACCCATTCAGCTACATCATTTACATAAGCACCATCTTTAATTTGTTCAACAAATTCACCTGCTATTCTTCTAGCATCACGCTCTGCTATATCTATACCAGCATCTTTAAAGGATTTCATTACAGCCCGTGTGCCACTAGATGCTAAATTATCACTAGCATTTAGAGCTGCAGTACCAGTAGCACCTAAATCTTTAATCCAGCTAACACCTAAGTCATCTTTGGCTACCTTATTTAATCCTTCAACTATATCATCTGTGAACTTAACGCCCTTTGCCTGAGCTGCAGCTACAGCTGTGGCTTGTTTACCAGTTAGCCTTGCTATGCCCGTTTCTGAAGCTTCCTGTGCTGCCTTACCAACAAACTTATTAGCACCCTTAGCAGCCAATTTAGAGCCCTTACCGAGCAATCCAAATGGGCCCCAAGGTGCAAACAATGAAGCACCTTCACCTAATATCCAACCCGATCTTTCAGCTGTACTCATCTCTTCCCAAGGTTTAGATGGAGCTGCTAATTCAGAAGTACCCCAAGTAAGTCCCGATACACCGCCAGCACCAAATTGCCACACAAAATCCCCAAGGGAATCCCATGCACTACCTTGATCCATTTGAGTATCTGGAGTTAGATCTGGATATGAAATTCCAGAAGTTTGTGCAGGAGCTGTTAGCGGTTTATCTCCTGATTTTAATATGTCAAAATATTCCTTGGGTAAAGGCATTAATCATTCCCCTCTAATAATTGTAGTGTTCTCTCCATTTCTATTCTCTTGGCTCTATTGTCTTCTAATCTATCCTCTACTGGATCCGGAAATGGATTTAGCATTTGCTGTCCTGATGCACTTCTATAGTCACCACCGAGTCTGGCAATCTCTTCCTCTATATCATTTGAAGGACTAGCCATTCCCCACCAGACAAGTCTAGCACGGCTTGGTAGTAGGTAAGGATCTACATTATCCGGATCTAACTTTGCAAGTTCTAAAAATCTATCATAACTATAATCTTGTACTTCCTCTAAAGAATCTGCTATAGCATCATACTCTGCCATATAAGTAGAGTCTGCACCTATCTGCTGATTAAGGCTTGCTAATGATTGTAAAGCTAATTCTTTTTGTGATGGTATTAAGCTACCGATATCTTTATCTTCTTCAGGATCTCCACCACCAAGACCTTTATAAGCTTTATATTCTGGATAGGCATCAATGCCTCCAAGCTGTGCTTCTATTGCATTGAAGAATGGCTCATGCAATGATGGATCCTTACCAGATATAGCCTGATCATAGAGACCAAAGAGGGCTTCTTTATTAGTTACTTCTGAAATACTGGAGACAAAATTATCAATATCTGTAGCTTGATCTGGTTCATTAATACCAGCAAGCTCATTATCTAAAGTTGAAATTGCCTTAGCATGCCTCTGTAAGTTATTAAATAATTGCTGTGTATTAGGATTAGCAAGCAATTCCCTTCTAATTTGACCACCACCTAATGCTGGATCTAACTCATAAGCAGCTAGATTAGTTAAGAAGTCATCATAGCTTCCACTCTGTCCAGCCATGTTTTGTATAGCACCTATAATTTCTTTAGATGGCTCTATCTCATTACCAGATGCATCTTCATAAGTAAGTTTATCAACTAAATCATCAGTATCTTCTCCCTCACCCGGAGTAAATACTGCTTGCAATATAGCATAATGCGTTGTAGCTCCAGCCTTTGCTTCCTTCTGCATATGTTCAGAAATCTTCATGGCTTCAAGCTGTCTTGTAGTAGGATCTTTTTTATAAAATTCAACATCTGCACCTGCTGTAGTAGTCCATCCAAGACCACCTTCATCCATTGCTGTTAAAGCATGCTTTCTAAATTCTTCATATTCATCCTGTTCTAATACTCCTTCAGGCCCTGCATAATCTAACTGCATTTCTTGTAAAATTTGAGCTTGACCTCTTAATTCACCAAGGCTAGACTCTAGACCAGATTGATAAGTGCTTAGAGTATTTAGATTTTGAGTAATAGCATCCATATCTATATTATTTTGGTTATCTACAATAGAAATAAGTTCAGCACCACCACCACTTGAAGATACATCTGAAGGCTTTAGATTATCATATTGATCAAATACCTTTTCGGTTGTTCTTACTTCAGCCTTTTTATCGTAATATTCCTTGAGAAGTATTTGCTGCGTACCAGCAGCTTTACGTTCTTCCCTCTCTAAAGCTCTCTCTTCCATAGCCCATTCCATCTGCTTATATTGCATCAACAGACCTGGAAGATCATCCAAAAAATCTGCTATTGCACTTCTTTCTACTATTATATTTGCCATAAATATTTCCTTTTATAAATATTAATCTATCCAACTTGTTGACGCATTCCAATCATATCCCAATACTCATCCAACTGTCTTTGCTGCTCAGTATATATACCTGCTGAAAGGTCTAGAGCTGCTGTATCTTTACCTAAAGTCAATGTATCTAATGCAGTTTCTCTTTCTCGCTGAATATCGCCCATTGATATATCTATACCAGCTCTTTCTCGCTGAATATCGCCCATTCCAGCTGAGTAATCTTGAAATAATTGTTTTTTCTGTGTTTCTAATCCTTGAGTTATAGTTCCACTAGTAGCCAAACCTGATTTTGAAGTTGCTGTAGCTGCAGCCCCAGTAGCCTGAGCATATCCACGTCCTGTAGTCCTACCAAGAGCTGTTTGTTGAGCCGTAAGACCCTCTCCTTGAAGTCCAAGAGTTTTTTCTTGACTCCCCAATGCACCCATAGTATCACTATAAGCACTGGTTAATCCTCTAGTAGTTAAATCTTGTTGCCGTTCAAGAAAATCAAAAGGCTTATCAGTAAAGATACCTTCAAAATATTGTACATCATCTTCTCCAAGAGTTGGATCAAATTCTGTTAATGTTTCCCCTGTTACATCCTTTAACGCTTCATAACTGTAGGGGTCATCATCACTTAATGATTCTAGCTGTTCTTCAGATGGGCCAGTAAGATTTATTTTGCCACCAGCCTCATGATCATGAGGTTGATTTCCGTAGAACCCTAGAGGATGATATTCAGGCATACCAGTAAGAGGATTTACAGTACCAGCACCAACTCTTTTAGCATACTCTTCCCCTGCCTTACCATTAACATCAATAAGATAAGCTTCTAAAGCATTAACATGAGATTCCCTATTATCTACCTCACGTATTTTAGTATCGCCACCACGACCTAACTTGGCTTTACTATTCTTGTTGAGTTTACGTGTATCTACTATACCTTTACTGTATCCAGCCATTATTTTAATCCTCTATCTTTAATACTTTTCATCATAAAATCTTCTAAGCCAAGTACCTTCTTCAGGTTTCCAAGTAGAAGGTCTATATCCCCATTTAGGATCATATCCAGTTCCAATCCCTAATTTATGTTCAACAGATTCTGTTGGAATATCAGCTATCATTTGTTCACGATATTGTGAAAGCTTTGATTCTATATCCCTCTCTTTTTTTACGTCTGATACATCAACAAAGTCTTTAAATTTATCCCATGCACTTACTTTCTTTGGATATATATTATCTATATTAACTGGCGTAACATCAAGAGCCATCACATCTCTAGTTGTCTCTACATCATCAAATCCAAATCCAGCACCCTCTCTATACAATGAGTCTCCATATTTTTTTCTATTTTCATCGCTTGAAAGGAATTGCTTTAAAGCGTCTGCTTTCTTTTTTTCAACATCTAATGCAGAAATATTCTCTACTTCATCAAAATATCCTGCTTTTTCATAACCCTCCACAACTTTCGCTTGCCTTGCTAGTTCACGCTTTTCTCCAATCTTTCCAAAGAAACTATCTTTATATCCTTCTTTAAAACCTACACCTTTTCTAATCTTTGATACCTCTTCAGCGGATTTACCAGCTTCTGCAGCCTTAGAACCTGCCACATAGAGTTTTGTAGCCTGTCCTATACCAGCAGTAAGTCCAGATGTAAGAGCAGAAGTTAAATTTTGAGTACCAAATGCACCTAATTCTTTTTGTGCTTCCTCCCTACTAGACTGGAAGAATCTACCTCCAGTTAGCTTTCCTCCACCAAGTGTACTAGCTCCAACAGCACCACCTAGAAAACTAGCACCTCCAGAAATAAGTCCGACTGTTAATGGATTTACAGCACCACCAGTTAAAGCCATTGCCCCTAAACCACCAATAGTTCTGCCAATAGAACCCCAAAGACTTTTCTTTTTAGCTTTTTTTTGAAGTTCTTCCTCCTCTTTTTTTACATCTCTCATTAATAATGCTCTACCATATCCCATAACTATCTCCTAAATTTCATCCCAAGTTTTATGTTTTTTTAATCAGAATCGTATACTTTCTTGTATAATTTACCATTGTGTCGTACATATTCTACCACACCCTCAGTCGTAGATCTTAATACTGGAACACCTTCTTTTAACTCAGAAGCTATAGGAACTCCAGATTTTACTTGTAATCTTTCTTGCTTCTTATGTAAAGCTATTCTTTCTTGCCTTGTCACTATCTCCGTCCTTTCAACCTAAATACTATAGTTATATCATTAATCTCAAAATTAGCTGGTGTAGTTCCATCACTAAATAGTCTTAAACGTATTGAATTACAACTAAATGTAGTAGGAGTAATTGCTGTAGTAACCCAATCAGTTACAGCAGAGGTTACTGGTAATTCAGAACCAGCTTCGGTATATGTATCTTGATCCCCATCCTTAGCATAAGATAGTTGAATATTACTAGCACTACCTCTATGCGTAACATAAAATTTATAGATCCTCTTAGTTTGTGCTGGTTGTCCAAAATCTATATCTTTAGTTTTTATATCTACAGCTGTACTACTATCTGCAGTATCATCCCACTTAACAAATGTACCTGTATCGCTAGTATGTGCATATACTAAATCACCATTCCAATCTGTAACAAAATTTGTTAAAGCTTGGCTTGTAATAGTAGCATCAGCTCCCTTAACCCAAGATTGTGTTACCAAATCATATAAAAATGTCTTACCAGTACCAGTAGTACTATTATCATCTACAACAAGAAGTTGTCTTTTCTTGGGAATATAGCCAATCATAGGTTCATTAGTAGTAAATGTAGCCCAATCACTTTCTTTTATTATTTGTCTACCACCTTTTTCAAGCAAGTTATTTACTTTCTGCCCATCATATAAATAGCATCCCTGCTTATTAACCCATGCTATACCAAAGTCAGTTTTGCAAGTAGCAGCAGGATGGGATACTCCCTTATGCATAAATGTATCTTCTACAAATTCTACTTCTTGAGAAATATTCAGAAGTTCCAGTTTTTTCTTCTTGAAAATCAAAAGTCTATCTGCATAAACTTCAAGCTTAACTATACTATCTCCATCATTTATATTTGCTTCAAGTCTTCTATCGCTAGTAAATATATCAAACTTATTAACAGGAGACTTGAATACAGCATCTCCATAAATAGTACCATCATATTGAACATTACCTATATAGGCTATTCTATTAGCTATAACTGCAGTTTTATATTTAGCTGTATTAGAAGAAGCACCTTGAGATATACCAGCATTAATTTCATAAGTAATAGGAGATAAAGACAATACGGTATGTGAAGCATCCAGGCAAAGTGTAGTAACATTATTTGTAGAGTCAAGATTCCCCCATGCCGAAGTACCTACATAAGCTTGAATAGATGATAGCCTAACACCATTTTTTAAACTTATTTCTGAAACTTGCTGCCATTCATCATTACTATTTTCTATTCTTGTATATACTCTGCCACCTGTTATTCTAGCATCATAAGGAGCATTTGCCCATATATTCATTGTCAGATATTGATTCGCAGTAACGGCTATCGTTCCTGGACAGATGAAAAGTAAAGATTCTTGATCCCCTCCAGATAGATCTCCAGGTTCTTTATCGTATATAAAAGTTGTTGCAAATTCATAAGTCCCTGCAGGTATATTCCCTGAAGACCCACTAGATGTAACATGTAGATTAAATCCAGTACCAGCAGGAGGAAAAACATAAAATGCATCACCAGACCAATTTCCACTAGCTATTGCGTCAGTTCCTACAGTATCTGCATCCGTATAGGAAGTAATGGCTACAGTTTCATCAGTTGTACTATTTAAAACTATATGTCCTACTATCTCATTTTCCCAGTCACCAGTAAATACATCACCCTCAGTTAAAGATGTAGTACTAGCATCCCCAGCAGCTGATGTATCAAGCAGCGTCCCTACTATTCCCTTAGTAGGAGCAGCTATTTCAGCATTTGAAAGAAGCCATGTATCATAAGCATCTGCAGATCCTCCAGGTGTAAGACCACTAAAATGTGTTCTTTTAACATACCCATACCACTTATTAACATTACTATGAGCAAAATCACTATCACATACCCTTAAAGCTCCATCTACAACATAGAATACATCCTTGCGTAATGTACTTCCAGTATTATCTGTCATACCAGTTATAGGACTACCCCACGTATCATCTTCATTACTATAGATGTCTACCGTTCCTTGAGTATCAGGATCGGAAAATACCATATAATCAGTTTCTACTTCCGTTCCTGCTGCAGCTGTATGCCCATCACGTCTATCATGGCTAAATTGAAATAAACCATAACCAGGATTAATTTCACTATCATTTTGAGCCTGAATAGTACCATGGGTAGCTTCTCCACCCATCAACCTAATCTTACCCAACTCATCCACCATTACATCAGTAGCTTCAGATAGCTCATTCTCAGCTATATCTCTAGCATCTGAATTACTATTCAAACCTCCATGAAACTGAGTAATCTTATAAAGCTGCTTAGGCATCTTCTTCCTCTAAATTATTGGGAGAGGTATACACAACAGTCAACATACCGCCAGAACATGTGAGCCGAGAGAACCAAGGAGGAGTAGTGTAGTCCCTCTCCCAATTATAATCTATTGTACAACTATATGACATTAAAGCTCTTCCAAGAACTTTTTAGCTTTAGCCCAAGCTTTGTCATCTTCCTTAGATTTAGTGATCTTTACAGCCAAATCACCAATCTTAAACAATAGTCCTTTAAGACCATGTTTCTTTACTAATTTACTTATTATTATCTTTAACATATTATTTCCCCACTGCTTTATAAATTGCCTTTTTTACTGAAGTCCAAATGAGATCATCCCATTCCGTAGGACTTAATGCTACTGCTTTATCTATACAAAGTATACCTATTAGCATATATTCCCAGTTAGCTGCAATCCAATCCATTTTTTAATCTCCTTTTTATTTTTTAAATAGTTTTTGTACTATATTGACGAGAGCTGTATAGCTCGCTTTCAATTCTTTTATATCTATAGTGTGTTTTTTTAAAGCGTTTATCAATCCAATTATAATCCCTTCTAACCTAGCAAATGACTCCCTCATCTCTTTTTGAAGTTCTGTCTGTATGAACTGATTCTGCTTCCATATGAAGAATCCGAAAGCCATACACATAGCTACCGGCACACCGACCCGCTCTATTATTTCTACGAATGTTTCCATTAACCCTCAATTAATTCACCCCATAATGAAGTCTTACCGTTTATTATTTGTATTATATGAACTGTAAATAGACCGGTCTTATAAAAATCAACTATAGCGAATGCATGTGCCCAGTTAACATTTCTATTAGCAAGCCAATCATTAGCTTTGGGGCTCATATCTTTCAAGCACCCAATTGACCATGCTGCTTTTGGCCCGTCCATATGAGTTGCAGTCATATGTTGTAAATCATGCCAATGCCCGTACATAACATTACATCCCATCTTTCTGAGATGATTAGCTGCGTGATATTGACCACCATATTGGTGGCCGTGGTAGAAGTAAAGCTTTCCTAACTTTAAAGCCTTACCGAATGGATAGTACGTATATCCTCTATCTTTTAACTTTACAGCATTGGCAAATCTATATTGAGGAAGATATGGATACATTCCAACTGCCATATTGAGCCAGTTGTCATGGTTGCCTTCTGTAATATACTTCTCTTTACATCCAGCCTTATCTAAGGATTCATCTACCATATCCATCCCCTTATTAACATCCTTTACATCTTGATCAAAACTTTCAATCAAGTACTCTAGTGGGGGCTTCTTCACACGCTTGAACTTCCAAGCAGAAAAAGCATGAAACTCCCCAACATCCCCGATATCTATGTAAGCATCCGGTTTAACTATCTCTATTGCTTTCTTAAGACAGTTTATAGCCTTCTGGTCGTGTAAGGGAAAGTGTTTGTCTGGCGTTACTATTACTCTTTTGACAACACCCTTATCCGATTTTGGCATACTGTTCTCCCTATTTTGTTCTCAGTTCCTTCTTTATCTTAATAATAAGATATATTAGTGTAGCAATTCCCACACTTAATGACACTATCTCTGGCAACCATCCACTAATTGATAGCCACCATCCTCCCATTCCTGCTCCAGTTGTTTTAAGTGTTTCTTCCATTAAAAGTTTGCTCCAAAAAATGTTGCGTTATCTGTTACTGCTACTGTTATATAAGTTATATCTACCTTCGGGTCTCTTGATGTACCTGTGTAGTCAGTATAAGTTACTTGAAATCTACTATAATCGCCACCAGAGGTAGGTGCATGTTCTCCATAGTCATGATAAGAACTAACAAGTCCCACAAAAGCAGTACCACTCGAATCAATCGCACTTTGCAAATGTGCAATACCATCACTATTTAAATCAAAATCATGATAGCCTTCCGTGGTGCTTACATCAACAGAACTTGATATATCATCATGCCAAGTTGTTCCACTTGAAAATACATTTCCATGATCTTCTACGCCATCATCAAGAGCAGTAGCCTTTACCAATATAGCCTCACCACTATTACCTGTATCTCCCAAATTATCAAGATAGATGGATATAGTCGCACTACCTATAGTTCCACTTTGAGTTAAAAGGTTGAAACCAAAATAACTTCTATAACAAAAATAGGTAGTACCCCCTCTTCCACCTATAGTTCTTGCATAAACTCCAAGACTATTGACTGCTCTACCAGAGTGATGGAGAGTACCATCAGTAGTTGCACTCCCTTGAGCATCATCCCAATCTGTTGCGCTTGTTCTAAAAACATAACTATCTCCTGTGCCAGCATAAACAATTGCCATTATATCGCCACCTTTGGCATATAATAACCATCTTTAATCTTTGTGTATTGATTTGATTCTGGGGCGATGTTTATAACTTCATGGCTAATAGAGGAAAAGCTATGCTGATTGTCCTCCCTGCCATAGTTATTCCAATAAGTTACTTTAGCCCCACTTTTAGCTTTAGATGAAACAAAGTCTTTAAACTTGTATAAATTGTCATCTCCAAATGTATCTAAGAATATGCCATCATAATTCCCAAGTTCTACACTACTCCAATCACCCTCTACTATCGTAACATTAGGCTTTCCATTAGCCCATACTTTAAGTTTCTCAATTATCTGAGGATGTATCTCCACTATTGTGTGAGAGTTCACTCCTTGAGCCTGTATATAGTCAGCACATATTCCCATACCAAAGCCTATTTCTAAAATATCTCCCTTGCTTTCACAAATATATTCTGCACTCTTTTCCATTATAGGGGCTTCCCAAGACATCATTACTTCCATATTATGATAATTATCATCAGTTACGATCCTATCATTTTCAAAGGTTAATATAGTATCTTTAAATGCCATTATGTAGTATCAAAATCCAAGGAAGCAACTCCAAAATAGTTAGTTCCATCAAAATAAAAGGACAATATATCTGTCTTATCATCAGTTGTAGTAAGTGTTGGCTCATCTGTATTTAATACACCTCCACCAGCCCAATATATAGTTCCTGATGTTACAGCCCAAGTGATAACCTTGCTACCCCCATTCCCTTGTGCTACCTTTAAAAGTAAGTTGCAAGGGTTCGTTGGATTAGTAGCAAATGTTACTGTACTATTATTCTCCATAAGCAAGTGATATTTATTCCCCAGTGACCAATTTATAGATACAGCATCTGTCCCTGATTGAACTATGAAACTAGCAGTTCTAGAAAAATTATGATGGTCTCTTGTAAATGTATTAGGCATTATGTATAATAAGTATACATTATATCTTCACCACTAACAGTTGCTGCTACATGTAGATCATTAACAGCATTAACATCAACACTATAAAAATCACCTGGGGCAAGCCTAATACCGCCACCAGTACCATCATTAGCAACACTAGAATCTCCAACCCATATATAGCCAGCATTAGATGGGCTAGCCATCATATCAACACGCCTACAAGAGATATCACCAGCAACTCTTAAATCTTCTGGGCTTGTTCCCACATCATTATTAACCTCACTAAACATTGAAAGTATACCATGAGTCACATATAATGCACCATTACCACTTACTTGCAATGGAGTATAGGCATGATCGTCACCAGAAAGATCAGCCAATACATCATTTCTAACAGCAAGAGGTGGAACACCTGTATCTGTAGAACCCTGTGATGCTTGTATTGCTTTACCTAAATTTGTAGCACTTGTACCTGGAATTATTGAAGTAACATCCACATCCCCAATATCAACTCCACTATTGGCAGTAAGTTTACCGATTCCATTAGTACCAGCTGGCAAAGCAGCTACAACATCTACTTGCATCTCACTTCCACTAACAGCACCCTCAATAGTTTCTACTGCACCTTCTATCTCACTTAAATGTGTTGTTGCTGTAGAGCCAAGATCAACAGTTCCATCTACAGTTATAACACCAGTTGAATCATTCGCAAGAGTAACCCTTAATGCTCCAGACTCAACACCACCACCTGTAGGGGCATCACTACCAGCAAGATTAATATTTACATTTGCATAGTTACTGTCATCCCAATCATCTAATATTTCTAATGATGAAGCTATAGCATCTAATACTGCATTATCCGTAGTTCCAAGATTGGCAGTAACCGTACCACTTACAGGTTGCGTAACATCAGAGCCATCTACTCTTAAAAGACCATTAACATTTGTTTGTAGTATTGTAGCATCACCACTTGTATATGTAGTATCACTACTTCTATATTCACCCCCTACATTTAGCATTCCTGGGGTAGAATCTTGAGATGAATCATCAGTTGCGTTTGGATGTGCTATTTGACCAGTTCCATCGGTTAAACAGGCATATAATACTCCACCTCTTGTTGCAGCAACTCTAATAGCATCTCCCTCTGCTGTAGCATTTGGAAGGGCAGAACCATCTACAGTCTTAGTTTCTGCCATGATTTGCATACCATTTGCAACAACAGGATCGTTATGGTCTGCTCCACTAGTAACATATAATGCACCACTTGCATTTACTTGAAGTGGAGCATAATCACCATCATCACTAACTAAGGATGCAAGAGTATCATTTCTGACACCCAATTGCATATAACCTACATCTGCATTGCTATGTGCTGCATCTTCTGTTTGAATAAAAGAAACAAGACTGGCTATGTTCGTAGATATTGTATTAGCTTTGTTAGAAATATTACTTGTATCACCATCAATACTTGTAAGTTTTGTTGATACATTATCATCAGTAGCTATTGATACACGAAGAACACCAGCAGCCACAGTACCAGTATTACCAAGAAGAGGAACATTTCCACTAAGATGTATATCTACATCACCAATATCAATTGAGGAACCACCAGCTATATTAACATCAAGAGCATTACTAGTAACGCCAACTTCATTCCCAGAATTGTCAGCTATTTTGACTTTAGGGTGCGGCACTACATACTCTCCGTTACTGCACTATTGCCTGGATTATAGAAAGCTTCTTTCTCATTAAGAACTAAAGCACCAGTTTGACCTTCTATTATCTTCTGCTTTGAATCATACTCTGGCTCTGAAGCTATCTCTTTAACCTCACCTGCAAGCATCTTACTATAAAGCTGATCTAAATGCTTGATAAGAGAATGTGTAAACTTCATTCCAGTAAATTCCTTAGAAGATTTTTGCTGTCCAAGACCAGCTTCATCAGTAGTAGGAGTTCTCTGGGCCGGAGTTAATGCCGGCTGAGTAGGAGCTTCTGCCTGTGGAGATGTTCCCAGATCTATATTGTAATATAATTGATCAAACAAAGATGGTCTCATTAATTAATACTCTATATGAAAAATAAATTCTAAATCATCCAGATCAGCGCCAGTTCTATCAATTCCGGAAAAATACACACTAGTTGAGCCTTCTGATGCTTGCAACAAAATACCATTGGTTGGAGCATCGTAAGAAGTTAAACCATTAACCAGATCTACCGAAGTAGCACTTTCATCAAGGACTATAATGCCTAATAATTTAGCTGTCTTTAAGTCAGCATCAGAGATACTAATTACAGCATCAACAGTCCCTATAGTAGCTGTATTTTGAGTAAATATAATATCAAAATCACAGGTTGTATCATCATACATTGCTACCTGCATACGAACTAGCTTAGAACAACCACCTGGCCTTAATACTGCATTTGGAATCTCTGTTCCATTCCATGCAACATCATCGGCATCAGTTGCTGCTGCTTGTAATGTCGGAGAGACTCTTATTACTCTTCTTTGTGCTGTTAGATTTGTTGCTTCCTGAACCGTCATTGCATTCAGTCCGAATCGATTGCTACTTCTTGCCATTTTTACCTCCTGCCCTAAGGACTGACCGTCCGTGAATGGGCTTGTTTATTATTATCTCATTTCCTTAAAGCCCTGTACAATATAAGGGCCTCTTTTAAGGGCTGAATTACCCTTCTCTAGCTGTCTTTTAAATTCCCTGAGGAAGAACTCTCTCTTTTCCATATCTCCCGCATCTTCAGCCATTTTAGCCTTTAAATAGTATACTACAGCATTAGCTTGATATCTACTAATATCTAATTCAAAAGTCTCTGCTGATGCACCGCTTAATACTTCCACACCTTCATAAACAGATATCTGTTCAGAAAATGCATTATAGATAGTTACCTCATCATTCCCACCATCAACGGCAGATGCTGCAGTACTAGTATAATCACCATCTGTATCTATGCTTATCTTATTATTTAAAGTGATCTTACCTGAAGTACTATTTGCAGTCAGTGAAAACAATCCAGAATTTGATCCATGAGCAGCATCAGTTATAAATATATAAGGATTAGGTCTCTTGCTATTTAAAACATCTTTAAATGTTTCTATATCTACAATATGAGCACTTGAATCTCCTATAAATGTTTCATCATCTGCCTCAAAAGTACCTGTAACAGTAATCGTTGAAGGCTTTAAATTACATTTAGTTTTTAAAGTCAATATTCCTGTAGTGCCGCCAGTAGATTTAACTTGATGTAATCCAGACCATCTTCCAGATCCAGAAATGTATATCCAGTCATCAGCAGCAAAAATACTGGATAGATTTACTACAGTAGATGCTCCAGAGAATGTAAATAAAAGAAGCTCTGTACCATTAGAGCCCCATCCTAAAAATCTATGAAAATCAGTACCTTCTGTACCTGTAGATTGTAGATTGAATGTTGGACTATAGGCATACTGTATTTCCAGTCCATCTGTAACTGATTCAGTAGGACTCATATATTCTGAATAGTTACTAGTACTACCAGAACTACCCGGAATCCATTGACCTCCAGCAGCTTCACAAGTATCTTTGGTAGTATAGTTACCAGCACCAGCAACACCAGAACAATGAGCCACAGCTTTATTCCCACTAGATGTTGCATCAGATTGCTCAATAATAGCAATCTTATTTCCTTTTATATAATATCCATATTTTTTAAATGCCATCATCGTCCACTATTTTAGGTTCATATATTGATCTTGGTACGGATCTATAAGTATTATCTGTATTATTATGATGCTTGCAACGAATATCAAGTATCTTTAAAGAATCATTTGGTATATTATAAAAACGTTGATTTGCATTAATATCCATGCGCTGAGTAGTGATATGCGTTTCAGACAAAATATTCATCTCATCTAAAGCATCCTTTATATAGGCAATGGCACGACCGGTTTGGTTCGTGCCTGCCCTTTCCATAATTTCTTTAACCTTCACTTTTTTCCTCTTCTAGAAACATTTGATCATTCACTTCTATAACACCCTGTATCTTAGTTGCCCTCGTTTTATGAATCTCTATTTGCTCTAAACTTTCTTTAAGCTGAATAAGCAGGTTTTCCTTAGCCTCTTCCCATTTAGCCTTATAGTCAACCCCTTCTTCTTTGGTTGCTTTTTCTACTGTTGCATTTTCTTTATTTGCCATTGTTCCCTCGTTTTTTGTTATGCGTTTTCTAAGGCTGTTACCTTAGCTGATAATTCTTGTATTGCTTTTACTGCAAATGCAATCAATGACCTATCTCGTATACCCCTTATTACTTCATCTGGAAGATTTGGGTCTGATGCTTCTGGAATAACATCTCCAACTTCCTGTGCAAGGAAACCACATTCCCTTTGACCCTCTACTCCAGTAATAGTATTTTTATATATCTTTTGAGGATTTCCATCTAAATCGTGTTCCTTCCAAGTATAATATGTTGGGTTAAGTTTATTTATGGTAATTAGTCCATCAGATATTGTTTCAAAATTCTCTTTTAATCTTTTATCCGATGTGAGTACAAGTGTCCCATCACCAGCACTTGTTTCTATAGTTCCATTTGATGTTAAACGTGGAAGCCTTACAGACCCATCATCTTCACAAGCAAAAGTACCTGTGTTACCACTATCTTGAATTAGCAATGTATAAACGCCAGCCGATGTACTACCACCTCTAATATGCACTTTACCTAATGTTGCAGTAACCCCAATGCCTACCCAGCCATCTTCATCTATCATCATTCTTTGAACCGTTGCTGCATCAGTTTGGTTATCTGCCTGGGTAAAAAAGCAAAGTCTAGAACCAGAATCATCAGAGCCTGTATAATTTTGAGAAGCTTGCCAGCTTATAGCTGCTACCCTTCGGGGTGTAGAAGACAAATCATCGTCTGTTGACGCAAAATATAGTGCACCCCCATATCCATTGACATCAGTAGTATGTGTAGATATAGTTATGCCAGGTCGAGTATTAGACCAACTACCTGTTGTAGCAGTATCTGCATTATTTAGCCATAAATCTCCATTCTTTATTTCTAAAGCTTCACCTGGGGAAGCAGTGCCAATGCCGACCCTTTCATTTGTAGCATCTACATTAAGTATTGGAGTTCCAGCATCAGCATCCAACACCTGAAAGAAATCTACAGAATCTGTGGTTGGTTTCAATTTTATCTGACCAGTTGATGATGGTGTAATTGTTATATCATGGTTAGTATCAACTGCAAAAGTACAAAAGTCAGTTGCATCATAAGATAACTTTAATTGAGTACCTGCATAAAATACCTCAAGTTTAGTATCTGGGTCAGCAACTCCAATGCCGACATTTTCTCCACCTCCCCCCTCAAGGTATAGTCCCGTATTAACTTCAGTTGCATTTGTATCTGTCATTAACATAATACGAGTACCAGCTTGAGCATAAGTCTCAGTTCTTTTTACAATCGTATCATATGAATCTGCTATTGTTCTATCTTTAAAAGTTGTCATTTCAGTTTCTCCTTAATAATTCAACTTATTTTGCTATTATAAACTCTATTTTTGATTCAGCACTTGCAAACACATGTACTGCGTCACACTTTGTTGTTCCATCACCACGAAGCATAATACTGCTTCCAGGTGCTATTTCTAAAAAATAATCGGGATTCCAATATCCACCATTACGAATAGCAGCTCCGTACCCTGTATTCCAATCATCTGCAGGGTCAGCAGCATAATCTAGATATTCACCTTCTGCTGCTATTGACACTGTAATCGTGGTGCCACCAGAAGGATTAAGATTCTTGATGTATAAAAACTTTAAAGTATCGGCATTACTAGTATTTTCAAGTTGGTAAGGGCCAATAAACGTAACTTCCGTACCCTTATTATCACCTTTATACCAATTATTATCTGTCTGGTCAGAAGCTACATCAGTATTAGTAGCTTTCCCACCCATAGTAGTATTAATACTATTATCTAGTACCCACTTACGAGTAGAGCCATCTTCTAATAAACTCCCTTCTTTAGGAACTACATAAGAACCCATTATAATCCGTCTATCATCAGCCATTTTATGTTCCCTTTAAAGTTTGTACAGTTTGTTCAGCAGTTCCATCAGTCTTCATATATACACTATTAACTTCAGCACCTGCAGAAGCTGTGCCTATTTCAGCAGCAAATGATTCGCCTGCAGCAAGTTTAATCCTATATTTTGCATCTGCTCCACTACCTCCATCTAACGCTATAAGCACACTAGCAGTTGACACTACTCCTGCTGATGTTAAACCTAAGTTTTTAATAAATACAAAAACTTGTGTTGTAGCTCCTATACTAACAGGAGTAGCACTAGCATCCAATGTTGTACTTGCCGAATAAGTTGGCTGATCTTCAATAGTAATATCAGCATCAGCACCTCCAGTAAGCTTAGTTCCAACATCGCTATCCAAATACCATCTGTTATTTTCCGTTATATATTCTTGAGGTGTACAATGATTTTTAAATGTTATTTTATAATTTGTTGCCATTATCTTCTCGCTTGTTGTTGTGGCTGTGGTTTAGGTGCTGCTATCATAAATGCTGCATCATATTCTGCCTTTAATGCTGCATATTGACCTTGCAACCATTGATAGCCGGCACTATCAGCTTGTAAATTCTGTGTATATTCCTGCACTTCATTAGCTATTTCAGCCTGATATTGAGCTAATTCCTGAGTCCACTTTTGTATTAATTGTGTATTACTATCATATATTACCTTCATATCATTTATAGAATTTTGAAGTTGTCTATTTTGGCTTCTTTCAGCATTACTAATATTCATCTGATTTTGTGATTGAAATTCAGCCATTGATTCCTGAACACTTGCCTGAAATTTATGTACTTCGCTCTGCATTTCAGATTGAAAAGCAGATATATCAGACTGATATTGCTGTGATTTCATCTGAACTAATTCTAAATCCTCATCAGTAATTGAAGACTCAAAATTTGGTCTATCTGGAGGAGCAGGTGGAATATATGTACTAGTCACAACTGCTGTAAGAGATGAATCTACAGCACTATCAACACTAGAAAATGTAATTGTACTTAAAAGTGGTACATCTGGAGGTACTGCAGTAACTGAAAGATCTGAAATCGTTGTAGCTCCCATGTTAGCTTGTAAAGATCTCATACTTGCATATAGAACTACTAAATAAACTTTATCTTTTGGAAAATAACCTATAGTGGAATGTCCAGCAGCCAATTCGTCTACTATACCATCTCCCTTAGGCTCATTGTTAACATAATAGACTCTATATCCATCATTAGTTCCATCTGGAACAGGATAAACATTTACAGCACTATTATTATTAATTATATATACAGGATTATATTTTGATGCATAAGATAAACTATCTACATCAACAACTCTTGATCGCATCGATGATGGAACTTTTCTACAAGGTTCCCATGCAGTACTACCATCTGTATCCCCATCAGCACCTGCTTCTCTAATGACAGAAACTATATTGGCACCAGAAGTAGCAAATCCATTAGAGGATTGAGTTGAACTTCCTCTAACGAAATCTTCTACATCTTGAGGTTTCATAGCAAGCCATCTATTAGTAACATCTATTACGCCATCTTTTAGAAATTCTGCTAGTTCAGCTGTAGTAGGAGTAGTTCCTACAGATAGTGATGTTAGTCCCTCTACTTGAGCTTGAAATGTTGCCATTCTTGTATCCTTTTACTAAGGTACCCACCCCCTCTAGAAGAGACCCCATATCTCAATAGAGGGGGCAGGTATTATTTTAGTTACTTATTAACTAAATGGAGTAGCTGCTGAGCCACTTCCATTAGCTACTGATTTTACAAATCAATA
>Ga0209128_1000467_pt1 | contig 30253 bp, 91 predicted proteins | sample ETNvirnome_6_100_FD_184072 | JGI IMG/M metagenome (GOLD analysis project Ga0209128, IMG submission 184072) | Marine viral communities from the Pacific Ocean - ETNP_6_100 (SPAdes) (version 2) | ecosystem: Environmental > Aquatic > Marine > Oceanic | place: Pacific Ocean | collected 2013-06-19 | reverse complement strand
CCCTGGAGGGCTCGGAGCGATGACCTGGGACTGGTTGGTGTTGTACCAGAATGGAGAGCTCCACGGAGTAGGATCAAGGCACTTGCAGGTGATCAATGAGGCCAGTTAAGCCCGATCTCGGACATCTTCGGGAAGCTGCACTCATCGGAGTCGCTCTAATCGCAATAGCTCTTCTTGAATATGAGGGCTTCATAGATAAGAGAAGAAATCGGGGAGACTACTGATGTATTTCAATGTTGGTGATCTTGTAAGGTTTCGTCGCTGCGCACAGCAGGGGCAGGTCGGGATGATTAAGATGACGGCGAAGCGCTCTCATCTTGCAGAATCTAATCCTGAGCTTGCAATATACTGGGTCTTTCACAATCATTCTGTCCAGTGCTTCACTGGAAGCCAGTTGGTGCTTGCGTGAAGGCGGGGGATCTTGTAATGTCCCGACATGAACGTCACAGCAGGCTTGGTCGCGGATTGATCATGAGTGTTGATGGGAGATATTGCTGGGTGTGGTTTGAAGGATGGAGAGAAAATTACAAATGGTTCGAATTAAAAGACCTGGAGGTGGTAAGTGAATGTGGGTGACTTGGTAAAGATGAAGACTGTTGAAAATGAGATGTTCTGGCACCTTAAGAGAAATCCAGAGATTAACTACACAGAAGATATCGGTACAGTAGTCTCTTGTGGTTCTCACATTATGTCTGTCATGTGGCCAGATGGAAAAATTAATAGAAGGAATAAGGATTTTTTTGAGGTGATTAGTGTCGCTTAAGTCTAGAAAGAGTATTGATCAAGCCGGTCCAGATCTTCATGATGAGATTGCAGTAACTTTTAGAAGAGAGCCTGATAAGACATATACAAAAGTGACTCAGGTAACTTGTAGAGATAGAAAGACCGGTGCAGTCAAGCCAATGAAGAGGGTTGAACCAATAGAAGAAGGACCCTTTGAAGTAACAAGGGACTCGCATAGTCATGATGAGAAGATAGAGTATCAAGACGCTGATGGAGAGACTGTCTATGTCTATCTTAAAAGAGTAGCCATTGAAAGCCGGTGACATCGTAAGACTTCAAAATCTTCATGAGTGCTGGGGGACTTTTGCTCTGATCACTCACGTGTGTATAACATCTGCGGGAACTGGTCAAATTCATGTTATCGCAAATGGAATGAATGCAGCAATTCCATGGCGTGGGCATGAAAAATATATCAGTGATGTGATCATTGAGCGAGATCAGAGAATACGTATTGAATGTGAGATGGAGGTTGACAATGCAGGATCAAGACAGCGATGAGAAGTCGCCATTTACAAAGTACAGAGAAGGCTATGAAGACGGGTACAGTGGAAGAACAATTCTAATGCCAGACGACGTAGACTATATGGTAGGATATGATACCGGTAAAGAAGATGATCGGTATGGAATGCCAAGCAAATACTCGGAGGAGTGATGGTGGTGAATGAAGCGCGGAGACCTAGTCATTAGAAATAATCCGACAGGATGTGATCTTGACGGAGGTGAGGAGAGCACGGGAATGATTGCCACAGTTCTCGAGGTAAACAACACTGCCTTTCCAACTGAATCAATTAAAGTCATAGATCAGGATGGCAATATAAAGACGTGGTACTCTATCTATGTCGAGGTTATCTCTATTCAGCCCGACTGGAGCAGATGATCCTGCATGTAAAAGCCACATCTAATAAGGTATAATGAAATGTTAGGCGGTAAACATGAAACTCGGTGACCTGGTACGCGGTAAGCGAGAGGACTTCATGGGTGGTAGCGTCATCACAGTGACCATGTCGACTCTAGAGTGCGTAAGTGAAGATCGGTGATCTTGTTGCACGAAAAGAATATATGGACGACGAGCATGTGTGCGGAATCATAATGAGATTTGACTCAGACGGTGATCCAGTTATCTACTGGAATGGTGGAGCACTTGAAGAAGAGTACGAGGAAAGAGTTAAGGTGATCAGTGAAACTAGTTAGAGACTTGATACCGACTATCATTGAAGAATCAGGGAAATCGTGTATGTACCATATCGTTCAGGGTGATGAACTGCAAGAACGGCTGTATGAAAAGATGAGAGAAGAACTTGACGAATTCGTCGAGAACCCCTGTCTTGAAGAAGCTGCAGATATGTGGGAAGTTCTCCATGCGATTTTTGAGGTGCACGAAATTCATCACCGTGATGTGATGAATAAAGCTGAAGACAAAGAGGAAGAGCGCGGAGGTTTTACGAAGGGCATCGTTCTAGAAAAGGTGATCAATGAAATCCGGTGATAAAGTACGTGTTACTTGGAACGATGGTCTCGTTAAGGTGGGAACATATGTAAGGCGAGAACGCGGATATGAAGTATTTCTAGATGAAGACAAAGAACAGTTTGTCTGCCTGCCCAATCATGTAAAATCAATCGAGGTGATCAGTGAAAGTCGGTGATCTCGTCACTGTTAGGCTTGGAGAGCTATGTACCAGAGGTCGTCATGCAGTCTCTATCGCGAACCCTAATCCAGGCTTGAGGTACACGAAAGGTATCATACTTGACTGTCTCGAGATGAGCGACGGTTTCTATAGCTACGAAGTTCTCTTCGAGGGAATTGTCGAATGGTTCAGCGATCTAGAGCTTGAGATCTTTAATGATGGGGGAAGTAGAAATGGCGAAGACTGGTTCGGAGAATAAAAAAGACAAGCGTCGGAAAAGGAAAGCAGAGAAGAGAAATGATTTGCCTTCGTTCAACAGGTCATCTCTTATTTTTGCTGACGAGTCAGAGCAGTTTATCTATGCAGAATGGCGTGAACTATTGGGAGATGTAGGTTGGGAATTAGGGTAACAGGAAAGAAGATCATCACAAAGACAGTTGATGTGATTTCATTATCTCTCTACTGGTGTGCACTTTATCCTGCACTAGCAGTTGCGCTCTGGCAATATAACAGGTCACAAGATAATCATAAGAGATAGCAATGCATGCAAACCCTTGTTCAGCAATGGTATAATAAACATACCAAACAAAGGAAAGGTACACATTGAGCAATCTTAAAAATCTAACTGGTAAAGAAGTCAACGAAGGAGTTGAGCACAGCACTGGTGGAACTATGATGACAGGAAAGGGAATTGATTTTTTCCAACTCCTTACTATTCGTCAAGCTCTCCAGGCACAGTGCCGAGGATTTCGCTTGTCAAACAAGATCCCCCAGGGAACCACACTGGCTCGACGTCATCTTGGTCTAAGGGGTAATAAAGAATCTCTTCTGGAGCAAGTTAATCAAATTATTGATCGTATCCAGGCTGAGCGAGCAGAGGATCACAATGGGACTATTTAGTTGGGACTGTAAGGAGTGTGGTCATCCCATGCTCAGCGAGTACGCAACCAATCGCAAGAATGACTGGATGAATGATGTCGTTGTGATTGAGAGTGACGGCGGAATTCTGAAGGGAAGCTACGACGGATACGGACGAGTTGATGAACGTGAATTGACATTTGGGGTCTATGGACATGAGTTCACGAATGAGCCATGCTGCTATCACAATGCGTGCTGGGAGAAGGCAGGAAAACCAACGGAGTACAATCCATCACAGAGTTCAGCAGACCAGGGATACTTCTTTGATGAGGGTGACCACAACATGGAGTGTCCGCTATGAAGAGACTTACTAGGGCAACAGTTCGAAAGGTTTATCGCCAGGGACTTCTTGAGGTCTTTGGTTGCGGGGACAAGGATATTGACAAGGATCTTGTTAGGGCACTTGGGGAAGATGTTCACTTAGCCGGTCAGGCACCCGGAGGTTGGGTTTCTGATGAAGGTATTCTTGAGATCTATTGCGAGAATGGAATCCCTAATGCATCTGATGTCAATGAGTTTCACTTTGATGGAAAATATCATGTGTCTTATAATTGTGAGAAGTGGTTCAAGGTTGACAAGTACGTGAATCTATTTCTTCAAGGGATGGGATTCTCAGAACGAATCTTCCATGAACCACATAACGGAGCCGTAGTCGCGGTTCACTGGTCGTAATAATGTACACACTAGTACAACATAGTGGATGGGTAGTTGCTGGAAAGCAGGATTTTAAGAATGCAGTTGAGCTGAGATCGCTCTATGGCATGAATGAAAAGACAGTTCGAGAAGTCGGAGGTCTTCTTTTTGAGTCATATAGTGCTGCATCGAGTGCGGAGTTTAATGAGAACTATCCCGCAGACGTTCATGGAATGATTCCAAGAGTCAACGGTAGTTTCTCTGAGAGAAAAGTGGAAGGTCAAAAAATCTACATTCCTGAGGTGAAGTGATGGGAGACGTGATTAGGCTTTGTGATAAGCAGCCGGCAGATCCAATCCTTAGAAAGGGTGATCTCGTTCGTTTAGTCAACATGGAAGAGTTTGCAGATATTGAGGCTTCAGACGATGAGGAGCTTCGCGAATTCTACTGTAGTGCCGAAGGCTGTACGGGAATCGTGACCCGTATTGATATGATTCTACCTCCATCTCATCAAGAAGCACCGGGACAGGCAACGTATCTTACAGTTGCAGTTCCCTGTGAAGAAGACGAAGATGAAGAGGGTGGGTGGCATGAGATAGATTCTATTTCAATCTTTCACGTAAGAAGGATTATCAGTGAAGAAACAAACGAGTTTAAAGGATATCCTAGTACGTAATAAACTGTCTGCCTATTATGTATAATAGAACGTAGGAGGTTTCACAAATGGCTATTCCAAAGCGATATAAGAAACAGGTTAAGTCAGCACTATCCGGTAAGACAACACAGAAAGTTCAAAAAGAGAATTCAGCTCAATCAACAAAGCCAAGGTCGAAGAGAACATGGGCGTTGAAGGTGGGTGATTTAGTTGAGGATGAGTCTGGAGAATGTGCAATCATTATTGGAACGAATGATCAAGGCTTTTATCAGTGCCTCTCTACCACAGGAAGAAAGTGGAAGAAGGCAGCGAAAATTGTGATAGTTCAAAAGGGTGAGAAAAAAAAGGAAAATCCTGATGATGCTAAGCATGCAAAAGATTAATCAACAATGGTATAATAGTATTGTAACCAACCAAGGAAAGGTAACATAAATGGCAAACATGGATATCAAAACTTTTATCGCAGTCGCATCAAATCTTCCTGCAAGTCAGGCAGTTTTGATTCGCGGACCACACGGAATCGGTAAGTCACAGCTTGTGTCACAGATTTCGTCAACAATTAAGGCTGGCTCTGGAGAGATGGGACTTCCCCTCATTGACAGGCGACTCGCTCAGATGACTGAGGGAGATGTCATCGGACTACCGGAACTGGTGGACGGTGTCACTCGATTCTGTGCGGTGGACTGGATCCTCCGTGCATGTCGCGAACCGGTTACACTGTTTCTCGATGAGATTAACCGAGCCACTATTGAAGTTCAACAGTGCGCATTCCAGCTTGTCCTGGATCGTGAGCTGAATGGCAATAAGCTCCACCCTGAGACTCGTATCTTCTGTGCGGTTAACGCTTCACCGGAATACCAGGTCAATGAGATGGATCCCGCATTGCTAGATCGCTTCTGGGCTGTTGATCTTGAACCAACCACAGAGGATTGGATCGAATGGGCACAGGACAATGACATTGATGATGTCTCAATTGACTTCATCAGGCACTATCCTGCACATCTCCGACACACTGGTCAGATTGAGCCAGGAAAGATTTACCCAACTCCCCGGTCCTATGAGAAGCTTGATGTAGCCTTGAAAGCGATTGGCTGGCAACCTGCTAACATCGCAGGAACCGAGCCTCCGGAGGGATTCTATGCTCTAAGCACAGGCTTCCTTGGAGTTGAGGCATCCATCGCATACCGTGATTTCGTACAGAACTACGATGCACAGATTTCTGCCGATGACATCCTTGATAAGTGGAAGGAAGTTAAGAAGAAGGTTGAAAAGCTCGGTAATGATAAGCACAACGCAATCATCGAGAAGCTGGTTGATCACTGCAAGGTCAATGAGTGGACCCCGGTTCAGGCAAAGAACGCTTGCACATTCATTAAGGATCTCTCTGGAGAGATGATTGTTAGCTTCTTCAACTCAGTCCTTGAGACGAATAATGTCCCCAACATCCGAGCAGTTCACAAGTTCATTGGGATGCTGGTGGTGGAAACGGTGACTGCTGCTGAGAAGGCGTGAGAAAGAGTTATAGACCAAAGAGGGGGGACCTAATAAGGTGGAAGGAATCGGGATGGAGCGAAGAATGGCTTTTCTTGGTTGTGGCCTGCTCCAAGCATCCCGGTACCCCTCTTTGGTCGCTCACGCTTTTAGGAAGAGGAGAGATAAATGAAGTTGTTAACAAATGTATTGGCGGAGTCCATTGCATGCAAAGGTGCCATCATTGATGGTACAATAAAGGTATAAGGGGCAAACTATGGCACAAGCACAAAGTACAGCGACTGATCTTCCGACTGGAGATATTTCTCCGGAGGATCTTGAAAAGCTTTTGGGTGAGGCTGAGGAGTATGATCTCTCTCCCCACCTTGTAAACCTTCTTCTAAATGAACCATTCTTTAGCACTCTTCTTAGGAAGGTGACTAAGATTAAGTCTATGTCAATCTCAACGGCCGGTGTTACGGTCCGAGATGCAGAGTTCATGCTTCTTTGGAATCCAGTTTTCGTTATGGAGCTGGAATCTCTGAAGGTTCGTGGGCTGCTTAAGCATGAGATGTATCACCTAATCTTCAAGCATTGTACGGGTCGGAAACAAGATCCTCACATGCTTTGGAACTGGGCAACAGACCTAGCAATCAATAGTCTTATTTCAGAGAGAGAGCTGCCTGATGAAGGGCTTCGTCCAGGACGACCTCTTGATCTTAGCAAGATTACAGATCCTGCCCAACTTGAAAAGTGGAAGAAGGTATCAGACCTAATTGAATCCCTTCCTCTTGAAAAGGCATCTGAGTGGTACATGCTCAAGCTGCAGCAAGACAAGGATATTCAGGAAACAATTGAGGAAAATAAGTCTGGTAAGTGTAATGGGAATTGCCAGCCAGGAGGTAAGGGAGAACCTTGCAGCGGTGAATGTAACTGCGGACTTCCCGGACACAGTGATGATCATGAGGGATGGGGAAACATCTCTGATGAAGAACGGCAGATCGCAGAAGGAAAGATTAAGCAGGCTGTTTCAGAAGCTGTCAAGCGATGTGATAGGAACGGTCAGTGGGGCTCTGTTAGTTCTACAACTCGTGAAACACTTCGCAGGATGGTTAATGATGCAGTGGACTGGAAGCGAGTTCTGCAGAACTTCTGCGGAATGAGTCAGAGAGCCAGCAAGTCTAGGACCCATAAGAGAGTTAATCGTAAGTATCCCTATGTCCACCCAGGTGTCCGACGAGGTCACAGTGCGTCTGTGGCGATTTACATGGATCAGTCAGGTTCAGTAGGGAATGATGAAGTAGAACTATTCTTCGGTGCTCTTAACCAGCTCGGAAGGATTACTAAGTTCACGCTGTTTCCGTTTGATTACTCAGTTGATGAGAAGAATTCTCTTGAGTGGAGAAAAGGACAGACACTTCCTCCAGTACGGACAAGAAGTGGAGGAACAAGCTTCCACCCAATTGAGAAGCATGTGAGGGAAAATCTCCAGAACTTTGATGGTCACATCATTCTTACTGATGGAGAGGCAGCTGACCCAGGACCGAGTCGCCAGAGGCGATGCTGGGTCCTCCTTCCAAATACGAAGCTTATCTTTAAGCCTCACAGAAATGACATCGTAATCACGATGGACAGACCCCCGAGCAATGGCTCATAACAGCATCAATTTAACCCAAGGAGAATAGATGAGAATCAAGACAAAAGTAGACGAAATCCCAATTGGGACCAATATTCTAGAAGTAGAGGTTCCTAATGAACTTCGAAAGAGGATCAAGACTGGTGTTGAATACTTTGATGATGCTTTAGGAGGGAAGGGGTTCACACCATCAATGGTGACTCTTTTCACAGGAACTCCAGGAGCAGGAAAGACAACGATGATGTTAGAGCTGGCAAACAGTCTAACGGGTCATGGAGCTAATGTTCTATTCAATACCGCAGAGGAATCGCTATATCAGCTTAAGATGACAGTTGAGAGACTCAAGCTACGATACGGATTCAATGCAGGACAGGAGACAATGGTTCCACAGTTGCTTGAGAATTGTAATACTCTTCGAGCTAAGGATCCCAAGAAGCCATTCTTTCTAATCGTTGATAGTCTTCAAACGCTTAATGACGGGAAGTATGGTGATCATACGACTAACTCAAAGACTGCAGAGAGATCTCTTCTTCAAATCACAGACTATTGCAAGGAGAACTTTTGTAATGCAATCATCATCGGACAGGTCACAAAAAATGGACAGATGGCAGGAGCCAATGTTCTAAAGCATATGGTTGATGCAATGATGTCACTTGATGTGGAAAGGAAGGATGACGATCTTATGGGTTGCCGAGTTCTTATGACTGAGAAGAATAGATTTGGCGGTGCCGGACATATCTTCTTCCTCTCCCTTCGGGAACGAGGATTCACAGAAGTTAGCAGAGTTAGTATCACATAGGTGAAAGATGTATAATACAATTCAGTATCAGGGAGATATGATTAAAAAATGAAGGTAAAAATGAAAGTAAAAACAAAAGACAACGTCAGAAATACGCGATATGGTTTGGGATATACCTCAGCTGAAGTCGCTCTAATGACCATTGCAAATCTTGCAGGCGCTCCATACAGCGTCTTAAAGATCATGGTAGAAGATGCAGGCGTCAAGGGTATCAACCCAAGTACGTTCAAGCTTAATGGCCGGAAGATGAATAATCTTCTCAATGCACTTTCAAATAGAGATATTACAGTCCAGGAGTTTCGAGAAGAACTTCAGGGTGAACTGGATCGAACTGATGCAAAGTTTGACTCTATCGTGATTTGAGGAAAATGATGTCGCATACGTGGAAGGCAATAGTTAGAACGAAGTGGGGAGATGTTGAAGTTAGTATTCAGGCTCCTAATCAGCACATCGCTCGGAAACTACTTGAGTCAAAGTATGGAGTCGGTGTGATCATTGGAAATGAGGTAAGACAAACATGACAGAGAATAAGGAAAACTATCACAAGCCAGATAAAGAAGAGATTCAGGATGCAGTAGTGTTTATGAATAACTGCTCGGCTAAAGATCTTGTTGATGGGTGGAATAGGATTACACTTGAGTGGGATGTTGATTCAGTTATCACAATTCATAGGTTTTTGTGCGGCTCTGGAAGAATCAATGAACTTGTCAATGAATATAAGTCGAATTACTAGGAGTTAATGATGACTGAATATAAGAGCACACATGTAAGTTCAAGGACTCTTCGAGGGGAGTCTCATCCCATGATGGTTGTGAGTGGAAGAGTAGATAATCTTGGAAAGATTTCAATCGGGTTTGGGAATAGTATGTCGCTTAGAGTAAATTACTCAGACGCTCAGGAGATTATGAATTTGATCGGAGAGTGTACTCATCTGATTAAGGAGCAGGGTCTTGAGAATAAGTGTGACTTTCCAGTATGTGATGCTGAAAGAGAGTTAAGAGAGCAGAGGCATAGAGCTCGACGATCAGCAATGGAAGTTCCTTCGATGGGATCTCCGGCTGTGAATGTGAAAGAGGCAAGTGAGAGTCAAAGGGTTGATCCTTTTGATAGTGTGAAAGAGATCGCAAACGATCCAGTAGAGTGGTAAGAGAAAGTATATGTCCGGTCGGGGAGATTTTATATATTGTTTGAGGTGACCTCCGGGCCGACTTCCCGGGTAGTAACCCTCTTTTTCTGGGCCGTTAGCTCAACAGGCAGAGCAAAAGACTTTTAATCTTTAGGTTCCGGGTTCGATTCCCGGGCGGCTCACCATCAAGCCCATGCAATAGAAGTTCAAGCAATGGTATAATATAAACATGATAAAGCCCAAGGAAGAAAAAGAAAACCGCGGAATCGAAATAGATCTCAGCGGCCCAGAGGGAAATGCTTTCGTCCTCATGGCATACGCTAATCGATTTAGCATTCAGATTGGGCACTCTGACTTTAAGAGGGAGTGCATCCTCAGGGAAATGCGACTAACAGATTACGAGGGACTACTCCACACATTTGATAGAGAGTTCGGAACCTTCGTGACACTTTGGAGATAAGATGACGACAGCACACCCATGTGGTACTACCTTTGAAAAAGCCGTAGAGGCATGGACTAACAACATTAACGAGTGGTATGACTTGAAGGCTACACCTGAAGAGGTGATCGAGGCATTCAACCGTGATTTCAAGGATAAGATTGCATACGACGGAACAAGTTATGTAGATATGTTCCTGAAGTATGACAGCGATGGTTCCTGGTCACCGTGGCTCGACACCGCAGACAGGGAGCAATTCGCAGACTCCGTTGAGAATCTTCGAGGGAATCCTCCGCTGCCAACGTATGCGGATCTTGGAGGAACACTCTTGAACAAGGTTCCAGACCGAATCTTTTGGAAAGGAGGGGCATGATGCCTAGTGTACTACGAGGCTAAGTCTCTGGCCGTTAGCAACGGAAGAACCTACCATCTCGCAGCTATTCTTCGGAGGAATGGTCGCGTTGTGAGAATCGGAGAGAACACCGATAAGACTCACCCAAGATTCAAGAGGCAATACGCTGATGGATCGTTTGCATCACACATGCACGCAGAGATGAATGTCCTCAGATTTGCAGAGCCTGGCGATGAGATTGAGGTCATTCGATTTAGAAAGTGCGATCATGCTAGAACCATGGCTCGACCATGCCCGCTTTGTGTAGGTCACCTCCGCGAAGCAGGAATCAAAAAGGTGAGGTACACAAACTGGGAAGGCGAATGGGAAGAGATGAGTCTATAAAGCCTGAGTGGTTCATGTATGTTGTTAGATGTTCAGACGGAACACTCTACACAGGAATCACGACTGATGTGACTCGACGACTCGACGAGCATAATGGCTCGAAGAAGGGAGCGAAGTACACAAGGGCTCGACGCCCAGTTGAGTTGGTGTACTGGATTGACTACAGCGATCGATCAACAGCATCAAAGGCTGAGGCAAAATTCAAGAAGCTTAGCCGAAAAGAAAAGCTGCGAATCATCTCAGGTGAACTTTCAGATGATAATCTTGAGAAAGTGATCGGCGGCCAGTCACGAGAAGCATTTGAGCGCTGGTGGTGCGACATGATGAATAGCCGCGGGATTAACAAGCTAGACTAGCTGCATGCAAAACTGCCATCAACAATGGTATAATAGTAACATAAGGCACCCCGCCCCAAGGAGATTACGTGGACGGACTCATATTTGGTTTAGTTGATAACGGCGTCGTTCTTGCTGGAATGTATGCCGGCATCGACATTGAGGGATGGGTCGCCAAAAAGCTTGGTAAGAAGTCCAATCCTCTCCTCGGAGCAGTTATTGGAGCGACTGGTTTCAATACAGTATCGGATGGAGCTGCAGCAGCACTTGATCCCGCAATGCATGGAATGACTCTTGGAGTCATGCTTGGATGTGTCATTGTAATGTTCGCAATCCCTGTGGTTGAGAAGTTCAGGGGTAGGAAGAATGAAGGTTAGGAAGAGTGTTTTCGACTCAGATGTAATCGTCTTTGAGATTGAAGATGGTGACAAAGGTGAACTTGTTGACGTCGCTGATAAGAGGGGAACACTTGGCTTCGCTCTACTTGGAGAAGGTGTTCCAACACCTATGATTGTCGTTGATAGCAGAATCATGTCTCAGGGATTCACCTACGCACACGTTCTCGCGATTGAGGCTCACGAGGTGGGTCACATCCACAGAGGAGTCGATGAGAGAGGTGCAGAGCTTAGAGCAATTGAGTTGCTGAAGGAACATTCCTTCGATGAATCAGTGAAGATTCTACAGGAACGGGGAATCGTGTGAAGGTGGGTGATCTTGTTAGAAGTATTCCTGCCTGTGCAGGAGGAACAAACAGTATAGGGATTGTCATTGAGATGATTCAGAAGAAAGTCTGGCGAACTAGCATTCAAGGAAAGAAGGTTAACTGGAATGAAGTCGACCCAGAACCACATGCTGTCGTGCTGGGCTGGCGCCGGACGTGGTGGGTTGGTGAGACAATCCGAGTTCAAATTATGATGGGAGATGAGCTCTTATTTAGCATTCCTATTGTAGAGCTCGAGGTGGTTCATGAAGGTGGGTGATCTCGTAAAGATGAAGCGAGGATACTCATCACATGGAGTTATTCTTCACATTGGCAATTTGCCACTCATACCGCCGATACGCACGACTCCGGAAAACATCAACGAACTATGGGTGCAGATCCTCTGGTCAGATGCCGGAAAGAGCAACGAGCGCATGAATGATTTAGAGGTTATTCAGTATGGTAAAAGGTGATCTAATTCGCTTCAAGCATAACGGAAAGCTTGGAGTCATCCTTAGGATTGATAACTCTAGACGAGATCTAGCTCGTCATGGAGGAGAGGCTGATACTCATCTCGTTCTGGGGGTCGATCCCTTCTCAAGAAGCAAACGAAAGTTCGTATCACCAGAATGGATTGAGAGAGTTGAAAGTGACTGATAAAGAGATTATTCGAGAAGCATACTACGCCCTTGCGGGCTATAGAAGTCCGTCGTTAACGAAGGAAAAGCAGGAGCAAGAGCTTGCTCGATGCTGGTATCTTCTGGCAAATGCCATTCACGGAACTGCTGAAGATGAAAAACAAGATGACCAATAGGCATGCAAAACTGCCATCAACAATGGTATAATAAAACCAAGGAAAACAAGGAAAACAGGGGAAACTATGGCAAACCAAGTTCACATTATTAGTCCGCGGAGACGCGATGCAATCATTGATGACCTTCTCAAGCTTCATCCAACGGGTCCGCGAGGAAATCTAGTAAAGGATGATTATAAAAGAGGTCACCAGTGGTCGAGTACGCGAAGTGGATATGTCAATATGACAACACCTGTCCGCGATGGAAGGGCATGGCCACACTACGGATATGATGTTGAAACTCTTCAACGTGTCTGGCATGAGACAGATCAGGGAAATTATCGATCCTATCTTAGGAGTCGGTGGGGAAGTGATATCGGAAGCAAGGCAGTTTCTCGTAGAGAGAATAGACTTCGAGATCGCCTACAGCCTGCACATGATGCGTTTATTCGACAGAACACCAGAGGCATTTGGGAGTGTCGAGCTGCCTATGGTCTCAGGCTTTTTGTGATGGCCGGTAGCAGTAAGACAGCAATTCTTCTCACGAAGACGATGCTGGCCGGATGTGGGTTCAAAGTTGATGATTATGTCAGGGCGAACCTGGTTAACGTCCCAGATCCCAAGCTTCTTGCTTACTATAATGACAAGAATATGGAACGAGTAGCAGGTTCTCTTAAGCGTTCTATCAAGACGATTGAGGATGAAAAGCAAAACGTCTCGAAGTACAAGGAAATGATTACTGCTTTGGAAGATTTTGGAGCTATTCAGCCTGAGATGCTTGGAGAGTCCAGTGCTTAAGAAGTTCGAAGGAGTTTATTGGCATGAAGAGGACCGAGAGTTCGGACCTTTCAAGCTTAGGATTGGTGGCACGAGGGACTTTGTCTCCCTTATTGACCCGGAGGATTATCGCAGTTCTCCTCCGGGCAGGGTTGAGTTGGTTGAAGGTTGGGACAACCCTCGTGCCATTCTTTTTGATACGATTGACCAGGCAAAAGAGGCAGCAGCCCAGGTCTGGTCAATCGAGGGATTTCACACGTCAGTGGAGGCGACAAGACACCGATGAATCTTTACACGAATAACTTTGTTTACCGTCAGCATGTGAACAGTAGGTTCTCTCACTTTAACGGAACCTATGAGGAGCTCATTGAGCTTGTTAGGGAGAACTGGGACACTAGAATCACAGGCTATCGAAATGGTGTCTGGCTCGTGACTGTTCCTCCCGAAGGATTCTTCTCAGGAGTTGTTGAGCTTGAGGAGGGATGGCCTCTTTTTGGGAACTTCAAGGCGCGGCAGAAGGACGAGGATCCTTCAAAGGTTGTAGTCTCGGGTTCACGTGATAAGCTTCCTGCTGGTTATGTTCAGATTGTAGTGTACAGTACGAACGTGCTTGCTGAGACTAATCAAAATGGTGTCGCTAATGACAGTCCAGATAACTGGGAGATCGTTTCAATCAATGCATCTCCCACTGATGGACCACTTCCCATTACACCCGCTGCATTGATGAGAAATCACTTCGGAGGATCTGGAGGTACTGCTACCAATATGACGGCGGAGGAATTCGTGGTGGCTCTTGAGGAAGCATGGGAATGCTGGAAGAGCAAGGCGATGTGCGGATAGATTATGAATCAGCTAAGAGAATGGGATGGGAACTGTCAGAGATGTAGAGCTCCGTCTCAAATACACACAATGTCTATCTTCGATGTAGCCTTGATCTGCATGGATTGTGCTGATCGAGAGCAGAAGCATAACAAATATCTAGATGCCAAGCGAGCAGAGAGAGCGGCAATTAAGAGGGGTGACATGAACTTTCCTGGAATCGGGTACGAAGAGCCTGACAATGAAGGATAACACTGAAAAGGTGAATCATCCATCTCACTACAATCAAGGAAAGATTGAGGTGATCGATGCCATTGAGGATTGGGACCTTAACTTCTGCGAGGGAAACGTGATCAAGTATGTTGCTCGCCACAGACACAAGAGCGAACCCATTGAGGATCTCAAGAAGGCTCAGTGGTACCTTGAGAGATTGATTGGAAAGATCGAAGATGAAGCCCGGTGATTTTGTGAGACTTAGGAAGTCACACCCGGCAGTGAAGCGATGGCGACGTATTCCGGGCCTTGCCATTGGACGGTGGGCGGAAGCAGGCTCACCTCTTCTTCTTCTCTATAGACATAATGCTAGCAACTGCATTACTCGATGGGAAGTTCTAGGTCCGGGCGGTCAGCGCGCATCCTTTGATGGCTTCTTATTCACAACACGAGGCGTGCTATGAAAGTGGGTGATCTTGTTAAGACAACCATGTGGGGGAACGGAGTGGTGCTCGAGTTGAAAAGGCCCCCACACCGCTCCTGGCGCGGGAGCCCGAAGGTGGTTATTGCGACAGTGCTAGTGGAGAGGATAGTCCAGAACACGCACATTCGACGTATAACGGAAGAGAATCTCGAGGTGATCAGTGAAAGTAGGTGACTTGGTAATGCATATCCAGCGAAATCAAGCTGGAGTGATCGTTGAGAAGCTGGCGCCGGCGCGTTGGTCGCCCTGCAATGTGTGGTTGGTGCTATTCGCTGACGGGCTATCCAGGGGGACCGACAACAACCTCTACGTGGTCTACTACAAATGAAAGTCGGTGACATGGTCCGCGTTAGTAAAGAATGCACTGTGCTCAGATTCAAGGGTGTGCACGGAATTGTCATTGAACTGCAACCTGGCACCGGCTGTCACCCGGAGGTTGCCAGAGTTCTTCTTCCAACAGAACTGCATCTAATAAGCTGCGACACACTAGAGGCAATCAATGAAAGTCGGTGATCTAGTTGAGTGGGAGTGGTATCTTGGAACTGACTGGGAGACGACAAAAATGACAGGTGTTATTCTCAGAACGAGCTTCAACCTCCTTCCTGGCCCAGGTCCTGGGCACGCCTACTTTATATGTCATGTGATGTCTAATGATGGGATTGTCGAAGTTCGATCTGATACTACTGTGATGAGAATGATAGGCCGGCATGCAAATGAAGATTCGTCAGTGGTATAATAGAAATACAAGGAGGACATAATGGGTAAATTTGATCCCAATAGTGAAAGAGCAATACGCGGATTGAAGTTTCAAGAAGAGGTTATGCATGAGCTCGAGGATGAGTTCTCAAGTGCAAGATCCACTCGTGGTTGGCTATCTATAATTGACCCACATCTCAGTGAGATTCAACTTAATGTTCTGGAGCAGACGTGGGGAGATATCATTGTCACAGTTGATGATAGGTATGATCCCATCTTTGTGGAGTGTGTAACCCTGAAGGGTGAAGACTCCAGGTTTCCAGAATCAAAGGTCAAGAAGTTCAACGGCGATAACAAGTTCTACGCATTTGGGTGGGAGGGAGAAGAAGTAAAGTTTATTCCCTCGTTCGTATGGAATGCATATGCAAAGAAGCTTCCAAGGTTCCACCAAGAGGGAAGAGCATTTAGGAAGTTTTCAAGGAAGAACATCATAAACATCAGGAATGGATGTCTTGGACCTAAGAAGTTTAGAACTCAATATTGTGAGTAGTGATGAAGGTCGGTGACCTTGTTAGAACTAGACCTCGGATTGTAGTTCTCAATGGCCTTCTGCATGCTGTCGAGGGTCTTCACGGTGTTGTCCTGACCGATCATTCTCCGATGCGCCCACCCGAGGTGGGTCGTGTCTTTGATGTGATGTGGAATAATGGCGACATTGAGGAAATGTACTCGGACGATCTGGAGATTGTGCAGTGAAGAGCGTTTGTCCTAAACCAGGGCATCTTGTTAGAATGCGTGATGGATATCCTCACTCTAGTTTGAGCGGATATACTGGATTGATTGTGAACGCGATTGGAATCCGAGTTCAAATTATGATGGGAGATGAGCTCTTATTCTGGATTAGGAGAGATCAGCTGGAGGTTATCGGTGAAGATTGGTGATGTCGTACGCATAAACTTCAAGTGCGATGCTGGCGATCTTTGGAATAAGATCGGATTCGTAGTTCGCGCTGGTCGATATTGCCCGCTCCCAATAGATATTGAAGATAACGGAATGAGAGCGGACATTATGCTTGAAGGAAGTATTCGACGATTTGCATTCTATGAGCTGGACGTGATCAATTCAATTGGACAGGTAGATGAAGACAGGTGATTTGGTAAAGATCCAGGATGGAAAGCGACTGGTGACGGGCTCACAGGTCAATGCGATTTGGGGTGTTGTTGTGGTTGAGAATCCCTATGATACGGCAGACGATTCAATCCTGTCGGTACGGGTCATGTGGCAGAATGGAATCATTGGTCTTATCCGTCAGCGAAGACTTGAGGTGATACATAACCAGTAACCTCAAGCATGCAAATAGTATTCAACTGTGGTATAATAGTAACATGGCGCAAGGCAATAGCAATCAGTATAAATGGGGAGAGCGAGGAAGCTTGCTTAGGTCTGATCAGGAGGATGTAGATCTTTCTGTTGGAGATCTCATTTATGATTGCGGCTTGGGATTGAAAGGAATGATTCTCAAGATCAGGCCGCGGGAGGAAGCATTCGGTGCTCCCTATAGGGTGTTGTATGAATCTCTCACACCGACTGAGGAAGGTCATATTGAATGGGTGATGAGGCATGACCTTGAGCTACTTGATAACCAATGGTTATCACTTGATAACCAAACAGTGAGGAAAAGAGATGAAGCAGTACACAACTAGAAAGTTCAACGGTGACGACAGCTATAGCTGGGCAGTCTTTAGGAAGAGTGATCTCCCGAAGGGGCAGAGGGGAATTGTCTTCTTTGGTGAAGCCAGACCTGTAGTGAGTGGGTGTAGCAGGAGTGAGGCTCAGAGCTATGCAAGGGATCTTGAGGAACGCTATGGATCGAGCTGAGATTGAGAGGCTACTAACGATGGTTGCTCTTGCTGGTGTATCTAATGATAGGGCTACATACGAATGGGTAAGAGATAAATTCGTTGTGGCATTTGAGAAACTTCAAAATGAGAGTGAGAATGTCGAAAATCTTTCTGAGAACGGGTGATCTAATTCAGTGGAGGTTTGGTGAGGATTCCAGCAATGGGGTCGTGCTAAAATCAGTCAATGATGTACAGCTTCTCGTGATGCTAGGCAATGGTGAAACAGATATCGTTGATCGGAGAAACTGCAGTCTTATCGGGCTGGGCAAGAATGGAAAACGTACCTGAGATAGCCGACTTCCATAATATTGAAGCGTGGAACAGGGATTGGCCTGAAGTAGGAGACCTTGTTAGGGTCAAGCACATGAAGTGGATGGGAATAGTTCTAGACATTCTTGATATAACTGTTCCAGCGATCGCAGAAGTTATGATTGTGACACCCTCAGAGGGTGTTCAGATCGATGAGTTTTATGCAGACCAGCTCGAAGTTATTCAGCAGGAGTCTAAAGAATGTCAGACTTAGCATCGACTGGAATAATGGTGGTAATGCTATTGGGATTTTCCCTCTGGCTCATTTATCGAGAACAGTGTATGTGGCCGAAGAGAAATGCCAAACCCTACGAACTCATTGATCTCCAGGAGGAGATGAGACGCAGGCAGGAAGAGAAGGTTAAGGATGAGCAAAGGTGATCTTGTTGTATGGAATACCATGAAGGGCAGACGATGGTGCCTCGTGGTGAAAATAGAGCATGATGCTCGTGGAAATCCCATCGCACTCCTAATCGATCAGGGTAGAAAAATAACAGTTCCCATTGGGGGACACGGACACTATGAGTTTGATCACATTCAAACCCGAAGATCTGCTAGCATGCATTTTTAGTTCAAGTGTGGTATAATAATATCATAAGTTACAGCAGGGGTAAGTCACATGGAAGATCTAGTACAACGAGCCACCGAGTTTGCGACTGCTGCCCACGAGGGACAGATCAGGAAGTACACTGGTGAGCCTTACATCGTTCATCCCATAGAGGTGATGGAGATCGTACGGACTGTGTGTGAGGACCCCGAGGTTCTTGCTGCTGCTCTACTCCACGATACAGTTGAGGATTGTGATGTCACCATTGAAGATATTCAGGGGTGCTTTGGCGATCGAGTCGCTAGTCTGGTGGACCAGCTAACTGATCGAAGCAAGCCTGAGGATGGGAACCGCCGAGTTCGTAAGGAGATTGATAGGCAGCACCTCGCAGGAGCGTGTGCTAAGGCACAGACTGTGAAGCTTGCAGATCTAATCAGTAACTCTGATAGTATCGCAAAACATGATCGTAGCTTTGCTCGCCTCTACATGAAGGAGAAGCTGCTTCTTCTGGGTGTTCTCATCCGGGGAGATTCTACCCTTCTCGTTCGTGCGCTTAGGATTGTGGCAGACTACCATGAAAATCGGTGATCTCATAATGAGAAAGTCTGCTAGGGAGAATCACATATTCCATAATCAGATCGGGCTTGTCGTGATGAAAGAAAGTGATCATCGTCACAGCAGAGGAAATCCTCAGGACATGGACTATGTCGTATTATGGGGGAGGCATGGACTTGGTTGGGAATACTCAGCTCGGTGCAAGGTAATCAATGAAGACCGGTGATTTTGTGAGTCTCAAAGGCCACTATTGGCCTCATGCCACCGGTGATCTAGTGAGGATCAGAGACTCTGAGCATGAAAGGTATCGAGATGAGGATGGAATGATAATCTCTCTTGATAAGCCAGATCGGCGATTCGTCGAGGTCCTGTGGTCCAGTAATCGAAAATCTTTCGAGCGAAAAATATTTCTGAAGGTTTGTAAAGAAAAGATGTATGACGGAAACGATACATGAAACCCGGTGATCTTGTGGTCTGCAACTGCGAATCTGATATCTGGTACAAGGGAATCGTTGGAATGCTGATTGGATTTGATCACTTCGGAAGACGTAGCATCAAGAAGGGAGATCCTCTCGTTATGTATGGTCGAGGAGAAGTTATAAGACTTGCTCGGTCTGGATTGAAGGTTATTCGTGAAGATCGGTGACTTGGTAAAGAACCTAAACTCAGAATCCAGGATGATGGGTGTTATCGTAGACTGGCATCATGCTATGACGACAGCGGACCCAAACTATCTAGTGCTTTGGGCAGACGGTAGATGTAGCTGGATTCTTCCACGCATGATTGAGACAGTTCAATGAAAGTCGGTGATTTGGTGAGAACTATTAGCGATGACCGCCACCTTCGGACCGAAGGTGGCGGTCAGCAGTACTATGGGATCGTTGTAACAAAAAAGAAACGACATAGCACTTCGCGCTGCTGCTGCCGGACCGGCAGCAGCACTTACAGTGTTAAGATCTACTTCCCATATAAGTTCAACAAGTTGTTTGACTTTTGCGCAGACACATATGATATTGAGGTGATACGTGCAGCCGGGTGATTTGGTAGTCTACTACGATCCCTCTGGTTCCACGACACCGGAGCCTGTTCTGCTCGTGGAGATTTGTGAGAACTTTATGGATGATCTAACGGGGGCAAGAGTGATGAATGAGATGGGCATTCATTGGGTTCCCATCAGTGACATTGGCAGTCTGTGTGATCTTGACTGGGGGGTTCTCTTTGGAGACTGCGAAGAAGAGAACTAAGCCAGATGTGGGACATCTTGTCCTACCTAGAATGCAGAGGCTATGGCCCACGCCCGCTATCATTGTAGATAAGCGAGGGATTGAGGTGCTCATCATGTTCCCAGATTCTCGTCGAATATGGGTGAGAAGGAACGCACTCGACGTCATCGAATAAGTCCGGCATGCAATTTGTATTCAGCTGTGGTATAATAGTATCAAGGAAAAAACATGGGCAGTAAAACATCGCTGATGGAAGTCATGTCTCCACGACACTGGGGATTTGAGAAGGTTAGGATTTTCTATAATCATGTCACTGTCGCAGATGACCAGGACACTGCTAAGGCCGGAGAGTATATTCGAGACCTGAAGACAGGTATTGTGTGGGAGTTCGTCAGCCGAAAGGATGACACACTTAACCTCCTCCCAGTTCTGTTTAACAAGTAGGAGGCTGTGTGCCAAGTCTAAAGAGCGATAAAACATTTGATACAGCTTCACAGACAGCGAAGAGATTCATGAAGCTTCTTCCCGTTAAGAGCATTGTAGCAGGATCTCTGAGGAGGAAGAATGATATCGTCGGAGACATCGACATCGTTAGTGTGGGTTGCTTCCCCCAGCTCGTCGAGGGCGCAGAGTTTGTGAGTGGAGGAGACACTCTTCGCACATACCTGTTCGAAGATACACAAATCAATGTCATGATCGCAGAACCAGAGTATCTGGGAGCGACACTTCTCTATGCCACAGGCTCTGGAATGTGGGCACTCAGGCTTCGCTCCAAGGCAAAGCGGAAGGGATTCAAGCTGAATCGCTATGGCCTCTTTGAGAGGGATAGTGGAAACCTCGTTTGTTGCGGCACCGAGGAAGAGATCTTCACTGCGCTTGGAAAGAACTTTGTTCAACCGGAAAGGAGAGCATGAGATTGTACGGCTTTGATGAACTTCACGGAGATATTCCCGAGGGCAGACTAGAAATGGTTCGTGCTCATTTTGACAGCCTCGTAGGGTGTGATGTAGATTACTATGGAGCAGACACCGCAGATCATACATTCAAGGTGGACGGGGTCGTCTTTAAGATTCTTGAGGATCCCGATGATGGATACAGGTCTTGGCTGGGTGCAATCGACTATACGTCAGAGCATAGCAGCATCTTCTTTCAAGCTCCAGTCGCACGCGTTGTGATAATCAAACACGCTCCCCTATATGATGTAGGATGGAAGTTGATTGACAGAGAGGACGGTCATGTCTGGCTAGAGTTTGGAACTGACCACACCGAAGACTACTATCCTTACTTTTACTTTCGACACATGGCGAAGGAGCCGAAGTGAAGGTCGGTGATTTGGTGCACAACGTTCCGCATGATAAGTACGGAGTGATTATTGAAGAGCGGCATCCCATCGTCCGTGGCGGTGGCGGGTGGGAGCGTGGCGATGTGGTTGAGCGACGCTTTGAAGTGCTTTACAATGATGGTCGCCTTATCTTGACAGGTTCAACATTTCTAAAGAAGATTGAGAGTGCTGCATGAAGGTCGGTGATCTTGTAAGATTCACTGGGGGCTCATCGTTCAATCCATACCGTTGTGGTTCCCAGCACATTGGAGTGATTATTGACATGGTCCAGCTCGACAACCGGGACTATAAGTCCTTCTATATCTGGTGGGTCGTACTAAATAAGCGAGAATGGTGCGCCAAATATCGTCTGGAGGTAGTAAATGAAGATCGGTGATCTTATTCGGTTCACACCTGAGGCCTACGACTTCTACCAGGGCCGCCCCTCCTCTCCAACCCTCCCCGACGAAGACACCAGGGAGGTTGGAACTATTCTTAAGTTCGACACGTACAGTAGTCAGGTGGGAAGCTCCTTCAGAAAGGAGCCCATTATCGAAGTATTGTGGAGCGATGGCACAGTCGGCTGGATTCTAAAAAGCAGGGTCAGTAAGTTGAATGCTTAATCTCCCTGTAATCTTTTTCTGGTGGATGATGATCACAATCGTGGGACTCTATCTTATTCTGCTATGGGATGAACGCAAGTGATCCTCTGGCATGCAAATAGCTGCTCAGCAATGGTATAATAAACATACCAACCAACAAAGGAAAGGCAAACACCATGAATGAAATCCTCAACCAGCTCGGAGAACTCTCTGAATCAGAGCTTCGAACTCTCAATTTCGCTGTGTGCGATCAACTGAAATCTCTACGTGATCGTGAGTCCGCTCGAAAGAGATGGCTCTTCAAGGCGGGAGACAAGGTTTGCTGGTCCGGTCGTATGGGATACACCGTGGGAACCATCGTTCGCGTCAAGCGGAAGAAGGCTATCGTCAAGGTGGACGGCGACTACCGGAACTGGGATGTTCCTCTCAGCATGTTGAGCGTGTCATTATGAATAGAACCATTCAGGAAAATCTCTCTTTCGTAGATATCATTGTAAAATACGGTATCACACTTGAGCAGATCAAAGATCTTCAACAGGCGATGCACCAAACGTGGGGTAATATCGCAGGCGATATCGCCGATTGCTTTGACGGTGGGTGGTCAGAGCTCAACGAATCCTACAAGGACGAGGCTGAGATGATCGCAGAGAACACTCTCGATGCCGATCGAGTTACAACCTTCTGCCCTTCCATGGATCTCCGATGGGTCTACAAGAATCCAGACGGATCGTGGCGACATGATGTGATCGAGATGGGAGAAGCAATTCTCAGGGTGAGACGATGACACACAACTTTGACCGTTACGGAAAGCCATCCATCGGGATGTTGAGGTTCCTGTATCACAATCCCGCGTCGTCTTCGAGAGAGATTACAGATCATCTCTTTGACGGCAAGAAGATCAAGCAGTCGAAGGTAAGATTCGTATATCAGAACTACGATGGCAGTGAGACTAGCAACACACTCTGGACAGGTGGAGAAGACTGGTTCCTGAATAGCCCCCATCGCTACAAGGATGTAGAAGTTCTTGACCGGAGGGTAATACTTCTTTCGAGGGTATGTCGAGGTAAGTTCGCCTACCTTCTCTCTCCGTATCACAGCAGGACACTCGCTGCAGACTCCACGGGATCTCGGCCCCATCCGGGTGTAGCGAATTCGAATGCACAGCGATGCTGGTTCTACAGGGAGAAGGGATTTAACGGTCGCTATCTCTACTTCCTGACTCTACGTGGGATGGCAGCATACGGAGCTTTGATGGAGTATGAAAAGAATGCAGCGTGAAGAAAAGATAAAAGAGATTCTACGAGAGAACCTTTGTGGAACCCGACTTGGAAGATATCTTTCCACAAATGAAGAGAATCCCATCGCTCCCGATATGCCCACTGGTGTTCCGCTTGAGATTGTTGGAGAGGGGATGGGCTCAAAGCACATCACATACAACTCAGTCTCAGGTTGGAGCGAGGTGGGTGAAGATGATCGATATGTAATCCTTTCACTCCCAAGGCAGCATCGCCACGGACAAGTGGAGGGAGAGAGTCGTTGTTATGCGATGCTACACAAACATCCCTGGAAGGCCTTCGGAGAAATTGATGAGTATCTCGTGGACCGGATTGCAGAGGACATCATGGTTGACTGTAATATTGATGATGAAGACGAGGGATATTACTAGTGGAAGTAGGAGATCTAGTCACAGCAGTCGTGGTGTCATACGCGGGGGTCAAGGCACTGTCAGGAGTGATACTAAAGATTGAGCAGAGCACAGAGCCAGATGACGGGTCATTCGAACCAATCGTAACGCTCTTTACTTCCAATGGAATGATTTCTGTTCAGGGACGACAGATTGCAACAGTCGATAGACAGGCAAAGAACTGTCAATAATCTACTGGCATGCAATTTGAGTTCCAGTATGGTATAATATACCTACCAGCCAACCTATAACCAAGGAGATTTTGGATGGGATCAAGAGATCAAAAAGTTCTCACAGCAGTGGAACGATACGTAATCTGTCAGTGTTATGAGCTGGATAGCTCATTCGCTTACTCGTGTGACGAGGAGAAACTTCAGATCCTTCTCGGACATTTCGGGGAGATGGAACCCATCATCGACGCTATACATGTCATGAACGGAGCAAGCCTTGAGACTCGTGCTCGAGATCTTGGGTGTTCGGTGACGGACTTTCCTGAGTACTGGGATAATGAAGAAGCGAAGGAGGCATCGTAATGGGAGAATATAGAGAGTTCCATATCCACGACATCGTGATTGACAACGAAAGCTCTGGTCACTACGGCCTGGATGTAACAGTCAAGGTGTCGAGTGATAAGGAGTGCATCATTCACCTCGGAAAGTCCATGACAATTCGTACTCCCTGGCAGGGATTGTGCGAACTGCGTGAGGTCCTCGAGGAAGCAGATAAAAAGATCTGCGAGTTGTATGAGGAGATGGAGGAGAAAGAGGTCGCTTCAGATGACAACACCGAGGAATACGATGTCAACCTCCTTGGAGATGATGAGATCGTGGGGGTACCGTGCTAATGAATGTTGAAGACGTAGTTCGAAAGTGTTGCACATGCAACAAGGAGATCACACTCAAAGCAGAAGACTGGAAGTGGTGGTGGGAAAAGGGAGGAAAGACTCCTGACATCATGCTAACATCTCCAGTCGAGTGCGATGACCACGATGAAGAGGAAGAGGAAGAGGAACATGATTACGCATGGGAATCTGAGAAACGTCTTCGCCTTCAGGAGGGCTGGATCTGCTAGGGCCTCCAGCGTGCAATTTTAGTTCAACTGTGGTATAATAAAGGTACCAACAAACCAAGGGGTAAAACATGGAAGTGATTGGAACACTTAAGCAATCTCTCGACCGCGCGACTGGTGAAGCTGCCGGCTGGGTCACATTCAAGGATGCGAAAGGACAGGTCCGAGCGTTTTGTCGGAAGGCTGGTCTTGAGACCGTTGGCTTCTTCCGTCCGCGACGTGAGAATCGGTCTCAATTGCTGATTCAAGTGAAGGGCGGATCGGTCTCAGTGAATCGTAAGCCAGGAGCTGAGGTGCGATTCACTCGTGTGACTCAGATGAGTGGGGATAATATTCCTGCTGACGTCCTCGCTGCTGTTATGTCTCAGGCTCCGAAGCGATGAGTCGTAAAACGAAGCTAAGTGTAGCACATCACAAGCTCCAGGGCTTGTTCGGCTCAGAGGTTGGATTTAGATTCGCTCGTATGTGCAAGGGTGTAATCACCCACGGACAGTTCTGGAAGAGAGGAGATCCTCTCGCCCTAATGGATGCTAAAACATTCGACTCTCTGATTGATCACGGTTTCATCAAAGAATCATCTACAACCACCGGTTGCTTCTACCTCACGTAGAGCGACCACAACCTACACCACAACCAAGGATAGTCATGCATAGGCTTCTTTCGCTACTAGCATTTATTCCCTTCATTCTCCTTCTTCCCGCTTGTGACTCTCACGAGGGGCAGTCCGCACCAAGTGTTGACGTGCCTTTCGAAGATATCGAAGCTGTGTGGATTCCTCAGCCGATTGCAAAGGTTGAGGTTGTCTTCGATGAGGTCGAAGCAATCTTGATTCCCGCCCAATAATCCGGCATGCATTTTTAGTTCAACTGTGGTATAATAGTATTATAACCAACCAAGGAAACACATGAAAACCGAAAACCCATATACGTGGGGACCCTATCTAGTTCTTAGCGATTCGTCCACCTATGACGGAACGGAAGGATGCTTCATCGCGTACATCACAGACACAGGTCAGGAGGAACTGGAGGCTTGCTTAGACTTCAAGGCAGTTGAGGATAGCGAGGCAGAGATTATCACTCTTGATCACTTGATCGAAGCATACAACAAGGTCCACGGAACAGACCTCTAGAAAGGGAATATGGAAAACGAAACAAACGAAACACTTGAATGTCTGGACTGTCACAAGAAGGACAGCTCTGTGACGATGACAACAACCTCAGATCGCAGGGATTTCAAGCACTTCCCTCGATGCCCTGAATGCTGGGAGGAGCGAGAGGCTCGTGCTCAGCAGACAATGAGGCGATATCCCGAGGCCTTCACCGGTCCCGATCCCTTTGACAGCTGCTGGTGGTAGAGATGACATTCCCGATCGGAAACGGATCACAGATCAATCCTAAGGACATTGAAGTATTTGCGAGTGAATGCAACTTCGTCACATCAACAGATAACGAGGGACAGATCACTATCTACACAGGTGTGTATGTTGATGGAGTCTCTGAGAATGAGGATGAGTATCAGCGAGGATATCAGGATGGGCTCGACTCAGCCCCGGTTGCGAGCAATGCGACCACAACTTACGATGCCGGCTATGAAGATGGTCGGCTTGATTCACAAATGCATAGTCAAAGATAGGAGAGAGAATGTCATTGAGAGATAATGGATGGCACATTGATGTCACAGAGGAATCAGTCAGGAGATCAATCATGATTCTCGAGGAACTGATTGGAATGGGAGGAATCACCTACAAGGTGCCCCGACATGGACCTCGCCGCGGCGATAGAGTATTCACAACAGTAGAGATGGGAGACATCGCAGCGTTTGATCTGTGGGGAAACCTAGTCATCTATCGAAACACACACTCACGAGAAGAAGAGGTATTGAATGTCTGAACTATGTAAACTCTCTAGAACTGCCGACGTCATTGAGTATGGTCTGGCCAGGGAGGTCCTCTATCGCCTGGGTTATGGGGCTGTGAGAGACGGAGACTATCTGAAGGTTTACGGCAAGAGGGAAAATGGCTCTCTATATGTGAATGAATCTGGACGTGATGAGTGCAAGCTTATCATGAGCATCTTCGTTGATGAGGGATACCAGGAGGACTGCTTGATGTCTGGCGGCAAGGTTGGAAGGAATAAGATGTGGATGGAGATGTGTAGCATGAATAACCTCCTTCGGCTTATTGTGGACAGACTAGACCCAGAACGTGAGATCGAATCATCCCCTTTCATTGGTCGAGGCTTTACAGCCCGCCATTATCACGAGCAGTATGTGTCAGTAATCGATAAGCTCGGTTCTGATACTGAAATGTTCACACAAAACTTTGACTGGCCGATGCCAGAGAAGGAGAGCCAAGATGTATCACTGTCAGGATAGCGATTGTCCTATCGTTACCCACGAAGGGGAGGAGTGCCCAATGTGCGGCGGATTCTCCATGAGTGAGGAGGATATGGATGAGGCCCGGCGAGCTGGAGAGGCTGCGGCCTACGATGAGTATCGTGCCCACGGTCTCCCAGACGATGCGACCTACGACCCCTACACGGGATGGAGTGAGTATGATTATCCCTCCCGAGGAAGTGCTCGCAACGACGCTGGTGAACCCTATCTAGATTAGATGTTATGGAAGACTTCCTCATAATAATGTTCGCTGTCACGTTCGGCTGTCTCTTTGGAGTAGCGTCTGCTGAGTTCATTTTTTGGAATCACTTCCATTCCCCTCCGCCAAAGCCTCATGAAGAGAAAGAGGATGATGACGATGAGGAAAAGGGAAGACGGATAAACATCTATGTTTAGTTCAAGCAGGCGGCCGCGGTCTTTGTAAATAAGACCGCGCGTCGCGGTCGAAAAATATTAGCCCTTCCCCCGCACCCTCTAAAAGAGCGTGAAACATTCCCGCTGAGAGAGATATAATGTGGGAATAAGGAGTGAGTATGACAAAGAGAGAAGACGAACCTACAAGAGAAGAGTCAGCTTATCAGCTAGCGAAAGATCTCATCAAGGCGTGGAAGGGACAAACACCTAGGGAGGTCGTCACCAACCTCCTCCTGATCATGAGCGAATCACAGATCAATGAGCTCATTGGTGTTACGAATGAGGAGGGAGAATCCGCACCGTGGAGGATCGGTCCGTCAACCATTCGAGGTAATGGAGTATTCTCCAATGTGGAGTGCGATGAGAACACTGCCCTCTTCCCTGTGCTTGACCTCTCAGAGATAAAGAAGACCGTACCGATGAATCACCTCCAACATAGCGAGGACCCAAACATCGAGGTGCGGGGAGTTGGAACAAACGCATACGCCTGCTCCGTGAAGAAGATATCTGAGGGGGATGAGCTAACCCTCAACTACCCAGAGCTACCGTGGTTGATGCTATTCGATAGGAATCCTCCCGGTCCACGGAGGGTAGGCGGCGAGGTTCCACCTGTGTCTACACACGATGAGTCTGAGGATGGTTAGATGAACTCTGGAGACATCCCCAGTCGATCCCCATATGTATTATCGTATGAGAGGTTGGAGGCCACAGGAGGGAGATCTGGTGATCGTCACTGGATCAACTCGAAACAAGGAGGGTGTTATCGACAGACACCGCACCCTAGCGAGTGTGTTAGCTGTGGGGAGAGAGGACGTGTTCGTAAAGTCTGAAGCACGCGATAAGATCTTCAAGACGTCAATCGCCCGCTGCTCCAAGGTGGACGAAGAGAATACAGATCCAGATAAGGAGACAATCACTCCTCAGATAGGGAACCTCGTCACATCAATCGTGGATAGATATAGTAAGACTGAGAGGAAGATGGGAGTGCTAATGGAGATAAGCGATGTCCCGGGTTCCGTGAAGATGGCCAGACTCCTTAAGGGGGAGACGTATGAGAGCATACCTTTCGATAGTCTCATAGTGGTGGAGTAGATGCCAAAGAGGGGAATAACCAGAGAGGATGTCGAACGGGTTAAACGCCTGATACGGGAGTCCCTCTTCTACCGGGAGTTCTTCAAATCAGAGGAGAAGATCAAGCCTAAGAGGGAGAGATCGGAGAGCCCGTCGAGTGCCCGTGATTCATCATGAGCTGGGTACCCATCGAGTGCCCGGGTTCTCGGCCGGCACCCAGCATTTCGCTCCCAACCGGAGCACGGCTATCGCTCGGGACACGTGGCTATCTATCTGTAGTTCCTGGCATAGCGCGAGGCTGATCTTCTGGGGCCGGAGATGGGAGAAGACAGCATTACCCCCATCGAATGTTAAAAACGATATTTTCAGAGGGAGTCTACCATATAGCCCCCGGTCAAACCCAAGAACTTTATTTCACTTTCTCTTGTAAACTCGTGGTCGCATGTGGTATGATTAGAGAGTAGGAAGAGGAACAACTTAACTAAGGAGACGTGAGCCAGATGGGTAGAATCAATCGAGGTCGAGTGCGGAAGAGTGAGCTACAAGAGTGTGCGGAGATCAGGCGGGAAGAAAGGGCGCAGAGATCACCCGCTCAACAGCTCGCTGAGCTTGATGCTCGACTAGGTGAGGAGGTGGGAGCAGTCAAGGAGAGATTGCGTCTGGCGGAAGAGATGAGTCGACTAGCGAGTGAAAGAGGGAAGAGAAAAGAGATCGATAAGCGAGTGAGTGAAAGAGAGAGTGAAAGAGAGAGTGAGGGAAAGAGTGAGAGAAAGAGTGAGAGACCGAGATCGAAGTCGAAGGATCGACGCAAGAGTGAGCGAGATCGAAGTCGAGCAGGACGAAGGGATGATCGATGAGTGAGGGTGACTTCATGTGCGGGTTCGTGGTCGGAGCTCTATTCATGCTCGGGCCTACGCTTGTCATGCTCGGGCTGAGGCGGTGAGTCGAGTGGTCGACCAGTCGAACGAATACGACGGAAACATCCCTATACGAGTTGTCGATACATCGAGTGGTCGACCCCGTGGTATTGTGAGTCGAGTGGTCGACTGGATTCTTTTATTGGTCCGCGGCAGGGGCATGCAAATACTTGGTCTACTAGGGTATAATGGTATCAGGAAAACAACCCCTAACCAAGGAAACGAAATGGCTAAAGTAATCGAAATCAAAGACCTCCAGCTTGCTGGAGAGGACAAGAAGGGACGCCCGGTCTTCACGGCTACTGGCACCCTCGAAGAGCGGAGCTTCACGGCTCGCACCATCATCCACAAGGGAGAGCCCATCTTCAAGCTCCAGGAGACCGACGGTCACCAGGGACTCGAGGGTTCCGCCTTCAACCGAGGCGATCGCATCGCCGTGGCTCGTGCTTGTAAGGCGCTCCGATTGGAGCTCTTCGGTACCGGCCAGAAGGAAAAGGTCGAGAGCGAATTGGAGACCGGTGAGACAGTGGAGCTCGTCGGCTTCGAGGAGGAGGCTGAAGAGGTGGCTGAAGAGGTGGCTGAAGAGGAGGAGGCTGCGGAGGAGTGGCTC